>Ga0079225_10001044_pt1 | contig 15406 bp, 9 predicted proteins | sample Poulit2012_FD_76344 | JGI IMG/M metagenome (GOLD analysis project Ga0079225, IMG submission 76344) | Agricultural soil microbial communities from Georgia to study Nitrogen management - Poultry litter 2012 | ecosystem: Environmental > Terrestrial > Soil > Agricultural land | place: USA: Georgia... | reverse complement strand
TATCGGCGGTTTCCACCGGAGCTCCGTGACCATCGGCGTCATAGCCGATCAGGTGGACCAGGTGAGAGTCCTCGGCGGACTCTAAGGCGATCAGGTTTCGATCGGCCCGCACGTGATCGAGAGTGCCGAGGACCTCCAGGTCCAGACCGGAGCGCAGGTTGCCATCGGTGAAACCCACCTCACCGTGGCCGCGTCGCTGCCCGACGACGGTGGCCTGGGCGGCATCGGCGGCGGTGATCTCCACGGTGCCGGTTGCGCTGAACTCCCCGGTGACGTCCACCGGTGCGTAATTGGCGTCCAGGCCGGTGGCGGCCACCGTACGCTGCAGCCCGGGCAGCAGACGATCGGCGCCGGTGTGCTGGCTGACCGGTTCGAGCTGTAGGTCCTGGAGTGTTCCCGGTTCTGCACTGGAGAAGAAGGCCAGGGCGTTGGGTACCGGCCGCGGGTCACCATCTGAGGGCACGTTCATTACCTCCGCCTCGGCGGCGCCGGCGGTGCGGGCCACCATCGTTGTCGATCCACCGCCGTCGAGGTTCACCGCGTCGTGGGCGCCCATCTCCAGCAGCAGCTCGGCCAGTTCCGGGGTGGACATACCGCGTCCGAAGTGCGCACGGCCGTCCAGAGCCAGGACGAACAGTTCGCTGCCATCGGGTCCTACGCCGACGGCCGTGCGCGGATGGACGTTCTCATCGCTGGCGACCACCACGCCGTCGGCGAGCAGCACCTCGTTACCGGTGATCGCGGCATCGGCGGGGACGTTGGCTTCGATATCCACCTCGACCTGCGCGCCCAGCTCCAGTTCCTGCAACGCTTGCGCGCCATCCTCGCGGCCGAGCAGCACCGTGGTGTCCTCGGCGATGTCGATCTGGCCGGGTTCCGCACCGATCTCGGTGATCACACCGTCGGAGACCAGCGCGTGGGCAACATTGTCGGCGAGCTCATCGGGACCACCCACCGGGCGGTCCAGAGTGTGCTCACCCCAGCCGGTGGTGTACAGCCCGATCCCGCCCTCGGCCAGGTGCGGGGTGTTCACCCCGGCGATGAGATGTTCGGCGCCGTCGAGGGTGACCGAGGCGTCGGTGGCAATCTGCCCTACCGCCGCCACACCGTGCGCGATGGCCACCCCGGGGTAGGGCGTGTTGGTGCCGTTGAGCATGCCGCCGGCACCGATCGCGGTACCGCGGGCAGCGTTGGAGTAGTTGATGTCGAAGAAGTCACCGTTGACGGCGGCCACCGCCCCGCTGCGCTCAACGTGTTCGGGCACGGTGATTGGCTCGCTGACTGAGCCGGAGTTGACCACGTCCACGCTGAGGGTCTCGGTGTCCAGGTCCGCACGCAGCAGCGAACCGGCGGTCCATCCCTCGGCCTCCAGGCGGGAGAATCGGGTGACATCCAGACCCGGAGCAACCGGATCGGTCTCGGCGGTGGCGAAGATGCCGTCGGCGACCAGGTCTTCATCGGAGGCCTGCGGGCCCTGGGCGGCTGCGGGCGCAGTGCCCAGACCGAGTACGGCCAGTGGTGCGGCCAGGGCAAGAGCGGCAGCCGAGGCCATCCAGGATGCGGGGCGATCGGTGGGGCGGTCGGTCAACTCTGACACGAGGAAACTCCGGGTAGTGGACGTCAACGCGGCACGACGTTACCGGGTTTCGCATCACTCTGGGTGAATGTTGCTCACTTACTCGCTGTCCACGCGGTGAACAGAAGCGCGGTCGAGCGCGCCAGGCACGCGGCGACTGCTCAGCTCAGGTCGAGGTAGGCATCCAGGCCCACACTCAGGCCCGGGTGCTCCGCGACGTTGCGCACTGCCAGCAGCACACCCGGCATGAAGGAGGCCCGGTCGAAGGAGTCGGTGCGGATCGTCATCTGCTCGCCGGGATTGCCGAACAGGATCTCCTCGTGGGCGACCAGCCCGCGCAACCGGACCGCGTGCACGTGCACCCCGTCCACGACCGCGCCACGGGCACCCTCCACCCCGGTCTTGGTGGCATCGGGCGGCTGGCCGAGGCCGGCCTGCGCACGGGCCGCGGCGATCTGCTGGGCAGTGTGCACCGCAGTGCCCGAGGGGGCATCGACCTTATTCGGATGGTGCAGTTCGATCACCTCGGCCGATTCAAAGAACCTCGCGGACTGGGCAGCAAAACGCATCGCCAGCACCGCCGATAAGGCGAAGTTCGGGGCGATCAGCACCCCCAGGCCCTCGTGGGCTTCGACCGCCGCACGCACCCGCTCCAGGCTCTCGGCGCCCCAGCCGGTAGTACCCACCACCACGTGCACTCCGGCGTTCAGGAGGGCGTGCACGTTGTCCTCGGTCACCTCCGGGACGGTGAAGTCCACGGCGACGTCGGTGTTCTGCGGGCTCACCACGCTGAGGTCATCACCGGCATCGAGTTGATGGCTCAGTTCCAGGCCATCCGCGTCCGTTACCGCCTGACAGACTGTGGCCCCCATTCGGCCGGCCGCGCCGATCACTGCCACCCGGATCACACCTGCGCCGCTCATAGTTCTCACTGTACCGAGGCACCAGGTGCGCTCGGAGCAAACTGGTAGAGCAGGCACGGTAATTGCCTCGCCGCACCGCAACCTCAGCCCTAGGCTCACCGGGTGCGTGATCTGGATACGTGGTGGACCTCTGCCGAATGGCTGGCCCAGGCGCAGGGGTGGATACACCAGGTCCTGAGCGAGAAGTCGATCCGGCTCACGGGACCGATCACCCAACCGGTGGTGCGATTCTGGTCGGTGCACCTGCACGTGCCTACCGACGCCGGATTGCTCTGGTTCAAGGAGAACGGGCCCGCATCGGCCTTCGAGGCCGGGCTCATCGCTGCGCTGGCAGAGCTCACGCCGCACCGGGTGGTGACCCCGCTCGCCGTCGACACCAGTCGTGGCTGGCTCCTGAGCCCCGACGCCGGACCCACACTACGGGCCACCGGCGGCGGTCACGTGGATGACTGGATCCGGATCGCGGGTGAGTTAGCGCGGTGGCAGCGCGACCTGAGCGCCCACCCCAGAGAATTGCTGGACGCCGGGCTGCCGGTACTCGCCAATGCCGACGCCGTCGCACTGGTCGACGCCGAGGCTACGGCGCTGGCGGCGCTACCTGCCCCGGACCCCCGGTCCCTGGATGTGCGGCACCTCGCGCAGATCCGCGCCGGCCTGCCGCTGCTCACCGAGGCCGTCAGCATTCTCGACGCTGCCCCGGTCCCGCCGTCCCTGCAGCACAACGACCTACACGCCAACAACACCTTCTCCCCGGCGTCGGGCAGGTTGCGGTTCTTCGACTTCGGCGATGCTCTGTGGGGTCACCCCTTCGCCGCCCTGATGGTGCCACTGCAGACCCTGCGCCGCGCAGCTGCGGACCAGGCGGACCTGATTCGGGTGCGCGATGCCTACCTCGAGGTGTACACCGACCTGCTCCCCCGCGCCGATCTGCTGCCCATGGTGGCCGCAGCAGAGCGCCTGGCTGCGGTGCACCGCTACGTCGTGTGGCGAGCTGTGATCGCCCACGCTCCACCCGATGAACTGGTGACGTGGGGGCCGCGCACCACCGCCTGGCTGTCCAGGGCCACCGCCGAGCCGGCCGATGCCACTTAGGCGCGGACGACCTCGGGGGTAATCCGCTGCAACAGGTGCGTGAGCTGGTCTCGTTCGGCCGCCGAGAGGTGCGCGGTGGCATCGGCTTCGGTGGCCAGCTGCTTGTCGCTCCAGGGTCACCGGAGGCGCTCTAGGGTCACCGGAGGCTTGACTATTCCTGTCATGTGCAATTGGCTTCTTGGCAACCACAAGGAGGTGGCCGTGCCGACCTACACCTATACCTGCCCGGACTGTGGATCGTTCACACTGGTCCGGCCGATCGCTCAGCGCTCCGAGCCGGCACTGTGCCCGCACTGTGCCGGCGAGGGGCGCCGTACATTCAGTTCGCCCTACCTCAGCCGGGTCGATCCGGCCCTTTCCTCGGCCCTCACCACAGCCGGCACCAGTTCCGAGGCGCCGCCGGTGACCCGATATCTCCCACCGGCAGCCAGCCCCCGCCGCTCGCGGGTCCGGCCCGGCCTGCCGTCCTTACCTCGAATCTGAACAGCGAAGGAGCATTGTCATGCCTGACGTCATTTTCAGCGTGGATCACAATAAGTCGATGCGGGACCAAGTGGTTCCTGGCCACAACCGCTGGCACCCGGACATCCCAGCAGCGGCGACGGTCAAACCCGGGGCCTCGTTCCGGATCGAATCCAAAGAGTGGACCGATGGGCAGATCGGCAATAACGACTCGGCCAACGATGTCCGGGACGTCGACCTGGACCACAACCACATGCTTTCCGGGCCGATCGCAGTCGAGGGCGCTGCGCCCGGGGACCTGTTGATCGTCGACATCCTCGACGTCGGTCCGGTGCCTCAGGCTCAGGGCGAGAACTGTGGTGAGGGGTGGGGCTACTCGGGCATCTTCGCCAAGGTCAACGGCGGCGGCTTCCTCACCGACTACTTCCCCGAGGCATACAAGGCGATCTGGGACTTCCAGGGCCAGCAGTGCACCTCCCGCCATATCCCCGGAGTGCGCTACACCGGCATCCAGCACCCAGGCCTGGCCGGCACCGCCCCCTCACCGGAGTTGCTCGCCCGCTGGAACCGCCGGGAACAGGCCCTGATCGACACTGATCCGCACCGGGTGCCGCCACTAGCGATTCCGCCGACGGCGGCATCGACGCTCGCCGGCACCGCAAGCGATGAGGTGGCTGACCTGGTTGCCCGGGAGGGCGCACGAACCGTTCCACCCCGGGAGCACGGCGGCAATATGGACATCAAGAACTTCACCCGTGGGGCGCGGGTGTTCTACCCGGTGTACGTCGAGGACGCCATGTTCTCCATCGGTGACCTGCACTTCAGCCAGGGTGATGGCGAGATCAACTTCTGCGGTGCGATCGAAATGGGCGGGTTCATCGACCTGCACGTCGATGTGATCAAGGGTGGGATGGAGACCTACGGGGTCACCCATAACCCGATCTTCATGCCCTCCCGGGTGGAGCCGGCATACTCGGAGTGGCTGACGTTCACCGGAATCTCGGTGGATCACCGCGATGACACCAACCTGTACATGGACGCCACCGAGGCATACCGCAATGCCTGCTTGAATGCCATCGAGTACCTGAAGAAGTGGGGTTACACCGGAGAGCAGGCCTACCTCATCCTCGGTACCTCGCCGATCGAGGGACGGCTCAGCAGCGTCGTGGACATCCCGAACGCGTGCTGCACGGTGTTCCTACCCACCGAGATCTTCGATTTCGACATCCGGCCGGGCGGGGACGGTCCCGTCAAGACCGACCGGGGGCAGGTCGCCGTGACCTCCTAAGCCAGCCGCAGTTCCGCGGCGAACGCGGCTGGCCCGCGTTCGCCGTGGAATCGAGGCGCGCTTCAGCGCCCGAGGGCCGCTGCCGCCACATCCTCGGTGAACGGGCCGACCACCACCAGGTGGCGGGGCTGGGCGTACAGTTCGGCGGCCAGGTCCCGGATCTGCTCGGCGGTCACAGACCGAATCCGCGCCAGGGTCTCCTCGATCGGGGTGAGCTCACCGAGGGTGATCTCGGCCCGGCCCAGGCGCGACATCCGTGATCCGGAGTCCTCCAGGCCAAGCACCAGGGCGCCGCACATCTGGCCGATCCCCCGCTGCAGTTCCTCGTCGGTGACCGGGTGGGTGGCAAGTTCCTCCCACTGCGCGGTCAACAACTCACTGACCTGGGCCACATTGGCCGGTGCACACCCGGCGTACAGTCCGAAACTTCCAGTCTCGGCGTATGCCGAGGCGAAGGAATAGGTGGCATAGGCCAGTCCGCGCTTCTCCCGGATCTCCTGGAACAGCCGCGAACTCATCGAGCCACCGAGGACTGCGTTGAGCACCGCGAGCACGAATCTGCGCTCATCTCCAGCGGGCAGTCCCAGACCACCCAGGATCACGTTGGCCTGTTCGGTGGTGCGGTGCACTGTGGTGGCCGAACCCTGCTGCCCGATCGCCTCCAGGCTGCCCCGATGCCGCCGGGACGCCGGCGCGGTCTCGGTACTGGTGTCCCATCCTCCGGCCGTCAAGGCGGCACTGACCTGCTCGCAGATCCGATCGTGATCGACCGAACCGGCGGCGGTGATGACCAGTTCCGGTGAGGTGTAGGTACGCCGGTAGTGCGCGGCCACCGAGTCCCGGGATACCGTGCGGATCACCTCCGGGGTACCGCCGATCGGCCGCCCCAGGGGGTGGTCACCGAACACGGCTGCGGCAAAACGTTCCTGCGCCACATCCATCGGGTCATCCTCGTTCATCGAGATCTCCTCGAGGATCACCCCACGCTCGTTCTCGAACTCCGTTGCCTCCAGGCTCGCCGAGGTGACCATGTCCAGGATGACGTCGGTGGCCATCGGCAGGTCCGCGTCCAGTACCCGTGCGTAGTACACGGTGTGTTCCTTACCGGTACCCGCGTTCGCCTCGCCCCCGACGGCGTCGAAGGCGGCCGCGATGTCCAGGGCCGAACGCCGCGGGGTGCCCTTGAACAACAGGTGCTCCAGAAAGTGGGTCGAACCCTCCTGACCGGAGGTCTCGTCCCGGGAGCCGACTGCGACCCAGGCACCCAAAGCCGCCGAACGTTGCCCGGGCACCGCCTCGGTGAGGACTCGGATGCCGCCGGGCAACACCGAGCGGCGCACCACGGCGCCGGTCTCGGTGTGCAGCGTGACCTCGGTGCCGGGCGCGTTGCTCGGCCCGAGGGTCAGCTCAGGCACCTCAGGCGCCGTCGTCGCCGGAGGAGTTCTCCTCCTCCTCGACCACAGCGTGCAGGGAGAGCTTGCCACGCGGGTCGATCTCGGCGAGTTCGACCTGGATCTTCTGACCCACACCCAGGACCTCCTCGACGGAATCGATCCGCTTACCGCCGACCAGGCGGCGCACCTGGGAGATGTGCAACAGGCCGTCCTTACCCGGGGACAGGGACACGAACGCTCCGAAGGAGGTGATCTTGACCACGGTGCCGATAAACCGCTCCCCCACCTCGGGCATCTGCGGGTTGGCGATCGCGTTGATCGCCTGCCGGGCGGCCTCGGCCGAGGGGCCGTCGACCGCACCGATGAACACGGTGCCGTCGTCCTCGATGGAGATGTCGGCGCCGGTGTCCTCCTGGATCTGGTTGATCATCTTGCCCTTGGGGCCGATCACCTCACCGATCTTGTCCACCGGTACCTTCACGGTGATGATCCGCGGTGCGGTCGGGGCCATCTCATCGGGAGTGTCGATGGCCTCGGCCATCACATCCAGGATGTGCAGTCGGGCCTCACGGGCCTGGGTCAGGGCACCGGAGAGCACAGCGGCGGGAATGCCGTCCAGCTTGGTGTCCAGCTGGATGGCGGTGATGAACTCCTTGGTCCCAGCGACCTTGAAGTCCATATCCCCGAAGGCGTCCTCGGCACCCAGAATGTCGGTCAGCGCGGCGTAGCGGGTCTGCCCATCGACCTCATCGGAGACCAGTCCCATCGCGATGCCGGCGACCGGAGCGCGCAGCGGCACACCGGCGTTCAGCAGCGACAGGGTGGAGGCGCACACCGAGCCCATCGACGTCGAGCCGTTGGAGCCCAGCGCCTCCGAGACCTGCCGGATGGCGTAGGGGAACTCCTCCCGGCTGGGCAGGACCGGCACCACCGCCCGCTCGGCCAAGGCTCCGTGACCGATCTCGCGGCGCTTGGGGCTGCCGACCCGGCCGGTCTCACCGGTGGAGTAGGGCGGGAAGTTGTAGTTGTGCATGTACCGCTTGCGGGTCACCGGGGAGAGGGTGTCCAGCTGCTGTTCCATCTTCAGCATATTCAGCGTGGTCACACCCATGATCTGGGTCTCACCGCGCTCGAACAGGGCGCTACCGTGCACCAGGGGCAGCACCTCGACCTCGGCGGAGAGGGTGCGGATGTCCCGCAGGCCGCGCCCGTCGATCCGGAACCCGTCAGTCAGGATCCGCTGGCGGATCAGCTTCTTGGTCAGTTCGCGGTAGGCGGCCGACAACTCCTTCTCCCGGCCCTCGAACTGCTCGGCCAGGGCGGCACTCATCTGGGCGGCGACCTCATCGATCTGGTCCTCCCGCTCGGCCTTGCCGGCAATCGACAGCGCCGCCTCCAGGCCGGAGGTGGCCTGGTCGGCCACGGCCTGGTAGACATCCTCGGCGTAATCGGGGAACAGCGGGAAGTCCTGGGTCTCCTTGGCGGCGCGGCCGGCCAGGTCCACCTGGGCCTGGGCCAGTACCCGCACGAAGCCCTTGGCCGCCTCGATGCCTTCGTTGACGACATCCTCGGTGGGCGCGCCGGCGCCGGCGTCCTTGATCAGGGTCCACGCGTTGTCGGTGGCCTCGGCCTCGATCATCGCGATCGCCACATCGTCGTTGCCGTCCGCATCGGTCACGATCCGCCCGGCGATGACCATGGAGAAGACTGCCCGCTCCAGTTCGCTGTAGCGCGGGAAGGCCACCCACTGGCCGTCGATCAGCGCGATCCGCACCGCACCGACCGGGCCGGCGAAGGGCAGACCGGACAGCTGGGTGGACAGGGAGGCGGCGATGATGGCCAGCACGTCATAGGAATCATCGGGGTGGATCGCCAGGACCGTCTCGACCACCTGGACCTCGTTACGGATGCCCTTGGTGAACAGGGGCCGCAGCGGGCGGTCGATCAGCCGGCAGGCCAGCACGGCCTCGGTGGAGGGGCGGCCCTCCCGGCGGAAGAACGAACCAGGGATCTTCCCTGCGGCGTACTGACGCTCTTCGACGTCGACGGTGAGCGGGAAGAAGTCGAAGTGTTCCTTGGGGTGCTTACCTGCTGTCGTGGTCGACAGCAGCATGGTGTCCTCGTCGAGGTAGGCGACGGCCGAACCGCCGGCCTGCTTGGCCAGACGACCGGTCTCGAAGCGGACGGTGCGGGTTCCGAAGGAGCCATTGTCGATGACGGCTTCAGCGAATGTGATCTCGGGGCCCTCCATAGGTGCCCTCCTTTGGGGTACGCCCGGGGCCCGGCGGCCATCGATCGAGGCCCACGGACCGGTGTCCGGGGGCCACTACCGAGGACCATCGAAGTCCCGGTGGGTGTGCAGTTGTCGCGCCGCGTTCGCGGCGAACATATCGAACCGGCCCGGACCAGTGAAGGTCCGAGCCGGTCGGGTTGGTTAGCGGCGCAGGCCGAGACGTTCGATCAGCGAGCGGTACCGCCCGATGTCGGTCTGACGCAGGTAGCCGAGCAGACGACGACGCTGACCGACCAGGAGCAGCAGCCCCCGGCGGGAATGGTGGTCGTGGGTGTGTTCCTTGAAGTGCTCGGTCAAGCCTTTGATGCGCTCAGTGAGCAACGCGGCCTGAACCTCCGGGGAGCCGGTGTCGCCCTCGTGCGTGGCGTATTCGGCAATGATCTGCTTCTTGACAGCGGCATCGAGGGCCAACAGCTTCTCCTTGTGAATCGTTGCGCGGAGCACCGGGGCATGTCCACCCGGGCATGATAAGACCGCGGCCGATCTGACGGCAGGTCCCACTTTAGCACCACCGCCGGTCCATTGCCGACAGCGGGTCTCAGGCCGCCGCCTGCGCCCGGGCACCGGCACGGCGTAGCTTTCGCCCCTCGGCCAACTGGTAGAGCACCGGCACCAGCACCAGCGTGAGCACAGTGGAGGACAACAGCCCGCCGATCGTCACAATCGCCAGCGGCGCGGAGATGAAACCGGAGTGCCCGGTGATGCCCAGCGCCAGTGGAATCAGGGCGAAGATCGTTGCTGCTGCAGTCATCACGATCGGGCGCAGCCTACGCAGTGAGCCGAGCCAGACCGCCTCGGTCAACTCCAGACCCCGCCGCCGGTACTGGTTGATCAGGTCCATCAGCACGATCGCGTTCGTGACCACGATGCCCACCAGCATCAGGACCCCGATCAGCGAGGGCACCCCCAGGGGGGTATTCGTGGCCAGCATCAACCCGATCGCACCGGTGCTCGCGAACGGGATGGACACCAGCAGGATCAGCGGCTGCAGCAGCGACTTCAACAACCACACCAGCAGCAGGTAAACCAGTAACACCGCTGCCAGCAGCGCAATCCCGAGCTGGCCGAAGGCCTCATCGATGTCCTCGGTGACTCCGGCCTGGCTGGCGGTGGTGGCATCGGGTAGGTCCAAGTCCGCCAGAGTGTCGCCGATCTGCGCGCTCAACCCGCCGACGTCGTCGGCGTCCACCGCCTGCACCGAGACGGTCACGGTCTGCTGGCCGTCGATGGTGGTGACCTGTGGCACCTCCGCGATCTCCTCGACACTGGCGATCTCCTCGATCGGCTCGCCCAGGATCTCCACCTCGCGCACGTCGTCGACGCTTTCCACCGCGTCCGCGGAGGTGAGGTAGATGTCCAGATCCTGCCCCTCCAGGGTGATCGTGCCTGCGGCCCGCTCCCCGATCTCTTGGGCGATCAGCCCAACCACAGCCTCTTCGGTCAATCCCTGTTCGGCGGCGGCGTTCCGATCGACGCTGATCCGCAGCGTCGGCTGCTCCTGCTGCAGGTCGCTGCTGGTCCCGGCTGCGTCGGGTAGGTCGGCAACAGCATCCTGGACGAGCTGAACGGCTTCAGCACGAGCCTGAGGAGTGGGGCCGGTGATCTGGATATCGGCGGTCGAGGAACCTATCCCGCCGAAGTCCGCGGCCTCCACCGTGCCCGAATCGGGCAGGTCGGCGATCGTGGCCTCCAGCTCTTCGGCCAGCTCCTCCTGATCGGCCGCCACATCGGTGGTGATGGAGTACTGAACCTCGTTGGTGCCGCCACCGAATCCCATCGCCCCGGCACCCACCGTGGTCTGCACCACCTCGACCTCGTCGAACTCCAGCAGCGCGTTCTCCCCCTGCTCGGCGGCCTCGGTGGCTTCTTCCAGACTGGTACCCGGCTCGAGGGTCTGGGTGACCAGCGCAAGGTTTTGCCCGGTGCCGCCGAGGAAGTTCACCGACAGCTGCGGTACCAACGCGATCGAGCCGGCGAAGATGGCGACCGCACCGATGACGGTGAGCACCGGTCGCCGCTGCGTGCCACGCAACACCGGGCGGTAGGCGGCCGTGAGCCAGGTTCGGTCAGCGTCGGTCTCCACCAGCGGAGCCGGTGCGGGGCCCGGGGACGCGGCCGGCTGCACCGTGCGTTCGGCCTCGGCAGGTGCGCGACGACGTCGCCGTCCCCATCGCCGCCGCCGGGAAGCGGCGTTCTTCTTCGGGTCGCTGGCTTCCGCAGATTCCTCGGGCTCAGGTGTGGGGCGGACCTCCTCGGCGGCTACCGGCAGGAACCAGTAGGCCAGCACCGGCACGATCGTCAGAGCCACCAGCAGCGAGGCCAGCATCGCGATCGCCACGGTGAGGGCAAAGGGGCGGAAGAGTTCGCCGGCCACCCCGCTGACCACGCCCAGCGGTAGGAAGACGATCACGGTAGCCAGCGTGGCCGCGGTGATCGCACCGGCCACTTCGCCCACGGCGTCGACGATCCGGCGGCGTTTGTCCCCGCCGTAGCCCAGATGTCGTTTGATGTTCTCGATCACCACGATCGAGTCATCGACCACCCGGCCCACCGACAGGGTCACGGCGGCCAGGGTGAGGATGTTCAGGGTGTAACCCGAAACCAGCAGCCCCACGAACGTCATCAACAGCGACAACGGAATGGAGATCGCGGTGACCACGGTGGGCCGGATGGCTGCCAGGAAGAGAAGGATGACGATCACCGCCATCACCAGGCCGAGACCACCCTCCTGGGCGAGTGCCTCGATCGACTCCTGGATGAACGGGGCCTGGTCGAAGACGACCAGGTACGAGGCATCCCCGCCGATCTCGGCCACGGCGTCGTCCATCACCTCCTCCAGGCCGGTGGAGACGTCCACGAAGTTGGCGGTGGCGGTGGGCACGACCATCACGGTCAGTGAGGGCTGACCATTCGTGCGCGACACGGAGGTCGCCTCCCGTTCGGTGAGCTCGACCTCCGCAACCTCACCCAGTGCGACCGGCTCGGGCGGTGCCGGTGGCTCGGGGCTCTCCGGCCCGGTGGGGTCGGTCGGTGCGCCGGGCCCGCCGGGCATCTGCCCCTCCTCCGGCGCCATCTCCCCATCTCCGGGCACTCCCCCGCCCTCAGGTGGCGTCTGGGCCTCGGGCCCGGGGGCCGCAGGCTCGGCGGTGAGCACCGGAATAGAGCGCAGATCGTCCAGATCGGCGACCTCAGCACCGATGGTCACGTCGTAGCTGGTGCCGTCCTGAGCAACCGGACTGGAGGGCAGGGTGAGCCCCACTGCGCCCATCGCATCGGACAGGTCGCTCTCGGTGAGGTTGTTCTCCGCCAGGGCGTCCTCATCCGGGGTGACCTCCACGATCCGCTCGGGCCCACCGATCACCTGGGCCTGGGCCACTCCGGTGATGTCTTCCACGTCCGTCAGCACAACCGTATTGAGTCGCTCGGCCAGTTCCGCGGTGGGCAGATCGGCTGAGACCGACACCACGGCCGCGGGGATCTCCGAGGTTCCGCCGGAGAGCACCTGGGTGGTGGTGCCCTCGGGGAAGGTGTCGCCGAGCTGGTTCAGCTGGGCATCGACCTGGTTCGCCGACCGCGCCACATCGGTGCCGTAGGCCAGTTCGATGGTCACCATCGCCAGGCCGGACTCGGCAGAGGTGGAGGTCCGCTCCACGTCTTCGACGGTCTGCACCGAACTCTCCAGCGGATCGGCGATCCGCTCATGGACCTGCTCGGCGGAGGCGCCGGGGGCGGTGGCGATGACGGTGACTTGGGGCAGGTCCACCTGCGGGATCAGTTCCTGGCGCAAGGTCAGCATGGCGAAGACGCCGATGATCACCACGACCACACTGGCCAGCGCGATGAACGCGCGGTTGACCAGCGACATCTGAGCTATGGAACGCACGACCAGTGAGCCTAATACACCTTGGACCCACCACCCCGCCAGCGCGGTGTACCCGGGGCCTGCTCAGCGCCGGGTGATGTCCGCCGCGGCTTCCTGGGGTTCGGGCACCTCGAGAACCTGGGCGGCCTCCAGCACGTCGGTGCGCATCTGACGTACCAGGGCGTCGATATTGTCGAACCGGACCGTGGGGCGCAGCATCTGCACGAATTCCAGCCGCACTTCCTGCTCGTACAGGTCCAGGTCCCACCGGCCCAGCACATGGGCCTCCACCTGCCGGATCAACCCGTCGAAGGTGGGGTTGGTGCCGATCGAGATCGCCGCCGGCAGTCGCTCCGCCTCGCTCGTACCAGGGTGGCGCACCAACCAGCCGGCATAGACGCCGTCGGCGGGCACCGACCCGGTCGCCGCTGGATCCAGGTTCGCGGTGGGATAACCCAGGTCACGACCCCGGGCATGGCCGCGCACCACAGTGCCGCGCATCCAATGCGGCCGGTCCAGGATGGCGGCCGCTGCTTCGACGTCGCCCTCGGCGAGCTTTTCCCGGACCCAGGTCGAGGACCAGCGACGCTGACCGTCTGCAGCGGCGTCGTGGACCAGGTCGACGGCGAACCCGTAGTGCGCACCCAGTTCAGCCATCGTGGTCCGGTCCCCGGAGTTCTCCCGACCGAACCGCACATCCTGGCCGACGACGACCCGCTTGGCGCCCAGCGCCTCGACCAGGTAGCGGCGGACGAAAGTCTCGGGGTCCAGAGCGGCGAAGTCCAGGGTGTATTCGATCACCAGGACCGCATCGAGGTGGTGACCGGCGAGCAGTTCCAGCCGATCGGCCAACCCGGTCAGCAACTCCGGGGCCTGCTGGGGACGGTGCACCCTGGCCGGGTGCGGATCGAAGGTGAGTGCCACCGCCAGGGCGTCTTCGGCGCGGGCGGTGCGCACCACGGCGTCCAGGACCGCGCCGTGACCACGGTGGACGCCATCGAAGTTGCCAATGGTGACCACGCTGGCGCGCACGTCGTCGGGGACCGCCTCGATCCCGTCCCAGCGCTGCACTGAAGTATCCTCCCTCACCACGCCCCGCGCGGGGCGCAGAGGCTAGCGTGCCACTATCGGCCCGCCAGCAACGAATCCGCCGGCGACAGCACACTCTAACCGTGCCACGTCGCCTCCAGTCACCGGACAGGTGGCCCGCGTCCGTGCACCCGCTGCGCCGCGCCGAGTGCACCCTCCGCGCCACGCCGAGTGCACCCGCTGCGCCGCGCCGAGTGTCCCGCCTGACCCCCTCCACCCGCGCGGGGCACGAAATTCTCCGACAGGGCACGCAATCTCATGCCCTGCCGCGGCGATCGTGCCCCCTCGCGACAGTGGGCAGGGTCCCCTCGCGACACTGGAAAAGTCCCCTCGCGACAGTGGCAGGGTCCCCTCGTGGCGGTGAATCACCTCAATGAACCACGACGCTGGCCATGTCAAGGACCGGCCGGTATCCCAACGCCTGGTAGATCGCGTTCGAGACCGGGTTGGCCTGGTCGGTGAACAGACACGGGATGGCGCCCACACGTTGGATTCCGTCGGTGACCTCGGCGACCGCGGCGCTGGCCCAGCCGCGGCCACGGTGCTCCGGCGGGGTGTACACCGGGGCGATCCTGGCGGCCCCAAAGCTCGGCGGACGGGCACCGGTCATATGCACGACCACACCGCCGTCGTCCTCCCAGAACCACAGCCCGCCGGTCTCGATCCGGCGCCGCACCGCGTCGACGTCGGCGTTGACGCGAGAGGTGTGGCCGGGCGTCCTGCCGGCCTGCTCCTCGGCCTCCCGCTCAAAAGACGCGGACCAGGACAGGGCCAAGTCGAGATCACCGGCCCCAGCCGGGCGCAGGCGTCCCGACACCGGCCGGGGCCAGATCAGATCATCGAGGCGGAACAGCCGGGAGTGCATCGACTGCTGCGAAGCCTGCTCCTGCAGTCTGGCACTCTCCTGGGCCAGCACCTCGGCTGCGGGCAGGGCCCCGTTGACCCCGCCCACCTGCTCGCCCCGTCGGTGCAGTATCTGTGCCAGCCCGCGTGCCTCGTCGCCGTCCATCGGCAACACGAACAGAGGGTGTGGCGGCGCCGGGGCGGTACGCATCGCAACCGACGCCACCGCATCGGCCTCGCGCAGCACCGCGAACCAGTATAGCCCGTCGAATACCGGCCTTCCGTGGGCAGAAGCACGTTCAGCAATCGTCGCGATCACCGAGTTCACCACCGGGTCCCGAGCCAGGTAACCCGAGGCGGCACGCAAGAACGCAGCCGCCTCGGTGTAGAACTCCCAGCGGCTCATCGCCTGATCGTAGCCAGCCATCGAACCCGTGCGAAAGGCTCGCGTCCTCCCCCCCGGGGGTGTCCCTATGGTTCTGTCAAGCGGCGGCGGGCAGTTTCTCGGCTTGTCGTGGTTGGTAGTAGGTGCCGTTCTTGAGCATGGCGTGGATGACGTCGCATCGACGGCGGGCGAGGCAGAT
>Ga0079225_10001043_pt1 | contig 15410 bp, 15 predicted proteins | sample Poulit2012_FD_76344 | JGI IMG/M metagenome (GOLD analysis project Ga0079225, IMG submission 76344) | Agricultural soil microbial communities from Georgia to study Nitrogen management - Poultry litter 2012 | ecosystem: Environmental > Terrestrial > Soil > Agricultural land | place: USA: Georgia... | reverse complement strand
CGAGCGCGACCACAGGCACCGCGAGCTGGTCGAGCCGCGTAGCGACGAAGAAGCGTAGCGGCGAGCGCCCGGATTCAGCGCGCGCCGGGGTTCCCGACCAGTTCCGGGGCGAGGATTGCCCTCGAAACGCCCGACTGCACTCCCGCGAGGGCGCGGATGGCGGGCACCAGGGTGACCGCGAACGCGATGCCGATGCCGAGGTTCAAGACGACGTCGGCATGAGTCGAGGTGAATCCGAGAAGTTCGGCCAGGTTGTTGTCGTCCGGCCCATCGGGCAGCGTTCCGCGCCACAGCGGGTAGCTCAGCCCGCCGAGTGCCGCTGCCCACCACCCGATGGCCATCGACCAGGTCGTGATCGCGATGGGGAAGGTCACCACGGCGTGGAGCACCGCTCGCCACGACGCTCGGTCGCCTACGGCGTCGAGGTGTCCGCGCCAGCCCGCACGTCGGGCGACGGGTGCCGCATCGGAGACGTGCATACCCAACGCCCGAAGCCGCAGCCGCTCGATCGAGGACAGTCCGCGTGCCAGTGAAAGGCTCAGCGCGAGGAGCGGCAGGCCGACGGCGATACCGATCAACACCGCCGAAACCGACGTCGTCACCACCACTGCGGTGAAGACGGCGGTCGTGAGCGGGAGTGCGGACAGGAGGTACGCGTTGTCTCGTCCGAAGCGCTCGATGCGGCCACGCGGCGCGCTGGGTGCGGGGACCCCGTCGGCGGTGGAGTGGACGGTGGAGTGGGCGGCGCCGAGGCTGGTCTCATCGTGGAATGTCTGCGTCATGCCCACAATTCTGGTTTCGCCGCCGGTTGCCGACGATGGTGCTGGTACGCCGCTTTCGGGTGGTGTTAGGCCCCCATCTGACCGCCGCGTGGCGACTCGCCGATCCGGTCTCGATTTGTTAACGAATCCCGATAGTGCGTACCGTGGCACCTTGTGTGTTGAGCGCCCGAGCGCCCACCAGGAGGGTCATGCAAGTCGGACACATTCGTGCGTTGACAGGTCTGCGCATCGTCGCAGCGCTGTGGGTGCTCATCTACCACTTCTCTCGCGCCAACAAAGAGACGATCGTAGTCCAGTTCCCGAACTCGTGGGACCACGTTCTTCCCGTGATCATGACGGGTGTCCGGGCCCTCGACATCTTTTTCATGCTCTCCGGCTACATCCTCGCCGCCAACTACCTCCATTACATCGGCGAGCGCTTCGACATCCGCGCCACCGGCCGGTTCGTCTGGGCCCGCGTCGCACGTATCTGGCCGACCTACATCTTCGCCATTCACCTGTGCGCCGTCATCACGATCATCAGCTACTTCCTTTTCAACACCGGCGGCCTCGGCAAGATGACCGGCGGCTCGTACATCCGTCAGCTCCTCCTCATCCAGGAGTGGGGATGGACCGGTGACCGCGTCAAGACCTGGGCCGGACCGGGCTGGTCGCTGTCTGCCGAGTGGTTGGCGTACCTGCTGTTCCCCTTGCTCGCGCTGATCGTGCTTCGCGTCGGCATCGTGGCGCGTACCCGCACGTTGATCGCCATGGGATTCATGGCCTTGGTGCCGCTGATGGTGGTCAACGTCGCACAGGGCGGCTTCGGCGGCGCCGGCGGCGGATGGACCATTCGCATCATCACCGACTTCGTCGCCGGCATGTTGCTGTTCGCCGCCGTCAGCAAGCTCAAACCCACCCAGTTCCAGCGTCATCTCGCCGGCATCGGCACGATCGTCACGATCGGTGTGATCATCGCGATCATGTACATCGGCGACAACCTGTGGCAGCGCAGTTTCATCCTCCCGCTGTTCATCCCGATGCTCGGCTTCATGGCGATCGGTACGGGTCCGATCGAACGGCTTCTCTCGACACGGGTGATGGTCCTCGGCGGCGGGATCTCGTTCGCGCTCTACCTGATCCACACAACCACGCTGCGCTTCTACCGCGATATGGCCGACTATCTCGGTTGGGCCGATGCCCAGCCCCTGTGGTCTCTGGCGGGCGAAGCGGCGACGATCCCGCTGTGGATCGGGGTCGCCTATCTGATGTTCCGCTACATCGAGGAACCCGCACGCCGCTCGATGCGGAGCATGATCGACATGAAGATCGACCCGGTGACCGATCGGCGGGCGTCCAAGAACCAAGCGACGAGTCCGCCGAGCCAGTCGGCACGACATGCGGGCGCACCCCAGCCCGACGGCGAGTCCAAGTCCAACGGCTCGAAGTCCGACGGCGCGCGCCGCAAGGAAGGCGCGGCTACCTCGTAGGCCGGTTCGGCGCCGACGGGTCCCACCAGACGAATCGCACCGACTCGCCGGGCCGCACCTGCGCCGCCCGGTCCGTGTCGGCGTCGACGATGACCGCGACGACGGGATAGCCGCCCGTGACGGGACGGTCGGCCAGGAGAATGGTCGGCTGCCCACTGGGCGGAACCTGAACCGCGCCGCGCCACGCTCCCTCACTGGGCAGGTGCGCCGCGCTGTGGTCGGCCGGCGAAAGCGGCGGACCTTCGAGCCGGATGCCGATCCGGTCCGACTGCTGCGAGACCGTCCAGGTGGTCCCGACGAGCCGGTCGGCATCGACGATGTGCGAGTCGCGTGGTCCTCGCACCACCCGCAGCACCGTCTCCTCGTGGACGGGCGGCGGAGGCGCCTGATCGACGACCGGATCGTCGGCCACCTCGGAGCCGATCACCAGCGTGTCGCCGTCCCGCAACGGCGGCGGGCCGATCTGTGCCATGCTGTCGAAGCTGCGTGAGCCCAGCACGGCGGGGACGTCTATCCCGCCGCGGACCGCGAGGTACGACCGCAGGCCCCTCTGCGGCACACCGACAGCGAGCCGTGCGCCGTCGCGGACCAGCTCGACGGAGTACGCACCGACGAGTCGACCGTCGATGTACATCGGCGCCGCGGCACCGGTGAGTGCCACCCAGAGATCCGAACCGGTCGCCGTCACCTCGAGTCCACCAAGGGTCAGTTCGAGCGCAGCCACCCCGCCCGCGTTGCCGACCAGGCGGTTCGCCAGCTCGTACGCGGCGCGGTCGGCCGCGCCGGACGGGCCCACGCCGATCTCGGCCAGGCCGGGCCGGCCGCGGTCCTGGATCAGCGTGTACGGGCCGGGCCGAAGCACCTCGAGCGTGGGTTTCATGCGATGCCGTCTGCGTCGACGAACGACACGATACAGCCCGGCGACAGCCTTGCGGGCGGGTCACGGTCGAGATCCCACATGGTCTCCTCGGTCGTACCGACCAACTGCCAACCGCCCGGAGACGTCCGCGGGTAGACACCGCTGAACTCTCCCGCGAGGCCCACCGCACCGGCGGGAACGCTCGTACGCGCCTCCTCGCGCCTCGGGACGCGCAACCGCGCGTCCCCACCGCTGAGGTAAGCGAACCCGGGTGTGAACCCGCCGAATGCCACGCGCCACGACGTCCCGGTGTGTGCACGGACCACCTCGGACTGGGACAACCCGGTGAGCTCGGCGACCTCGGCGAGGTCTGCGCCGTCGTAATGCACCGGGATTTCGACCGCTGCCACGTGCTCGTGCGCGCCACCTCCAGCGCTCGGTCGGAGCGCGCCGAGCGACCGTCGCAGCCGGGCGAGGTCGGTACCGGGACGAGCGACGACCAGCACGGTACGCGCGGCCGGCACGATGTCGACGACGCTGTCGAGTCCGACATCGCGTACGGCATCGGACCAGGTCACGACGTCTTCTACCCGGTCGAACTCGGCGAGCAGTGCGCGATCGCCGTACGGCAGCAGGTTCACGCGAACGCCTCGAGCCGGATCGACTCGTGGTCGAGCGCGTCGCGTACGGCACGCGCGATCGCGACGGCGTCCGGTGAGTCGCCGTGAACGCAGACCGAGTCGGCCTCGATCGTCACGATCGAGCCATCGAAGGCCGTGATCGGTTCGCCGCGCGCCATCGCCAGCACTCGTTGCGCCACGAGCTGCGGATCGTCCAGGACCGCACCCGTCTCACGCCGGCTCACGAGCGTGCCCGATGCCGTGTAGGCACGGTCGGCGAACGCCTCACGTATGGTCCGCAGGCCGGCGGCTTCGGCGTGGGCGAGCAGCTGCGACCCGGGCAGGCCGAGGACCGGCAGCGACCGGTCGTACGCCACGACAGCATCGATGACGGCGCGGGCGTGGTCGTCGTGATGCACGGAGGCGTTGTACAGCGCACCGTGCGGCTTCACGTACCGTACAGACCCACCACTCATGCGGGCGAGCGCCTCCAGCGCGCCGATCTGGTAGAGGACGTCGTCGGCGAGTTCGCTCCGCTCGGCGTCGACATAGCGGCGTCCGAACCCGGCGAGATCGCGGTAGCCGACCTGGGCTCCGACGCAAACACCGTTGGCGATCGCATGGGCGCACGTGGCCCGTATCGTCGACGGGTCGCCCGCGTGGAACCCACACGCGACGTTGGCGCTGGTGACGATCTGCAGTATCGCCTCGTCGTCACCGAGCACCCATCTACCGAACGACTCGCCCACATCGCTGTTCAGATCGACCGTGCCCAATGTTCCACGCACCCTCTCGCCGCCGTCACCTCGCAGCCTAATGCGCCCGGCCGGGGTACTGCGAGGTCGATCACACAAGGCTGCACCGAAGGCTACTCATCGGTACGCTCACGCCAATCCCGCCGACCCCTGGAGTTGTTGTGCGACAGATTCTCGACGCGATCATGTCCGAAGGCGCCACCAGCGACGACTTCGCGGCGCTCGACGTACCCGGGTCGTACCGAGGGGTGACTGTCCGCAAGGACGAGTCCGCCATGTTCGAGGGGCGCGACTCCAAGGACAAGGACCCTCGCGAGAGTCTGCACGTCGACGATGTACCCGTACCCGAGCTCGCACCGGGCGAGGCGCTCGTCGCCGTGATGGCCAGTGCGATCAACTACAACACCGTATGGACCTCGATCTTCGAGCCGATGCCGACGTTCGGGTTCCTCGAGCGGTACGGCCGTACGTCGCCGTACGCGAAGCGGCACGACCTCCCATACCACGTCGTCGGTTCGGATCTCGCCGGTGTCGTGCTTCGTACGGGCCCGGGCGTGCACAGCTGGCAGCCCGGGCGGGAGGTCGTCGCCCACTGCCTGTCGGTCGAGCTGGAGAGCCCCGACGGGCACAACGACACGATGATGGACCCCGAGCAGCGGATCTGGGGCTTCGAGACGAACTTCGGCGGACTGGCCGAGCTGGCCGTCGTCAAGGCAAACCAGCTGATGCCCAAACCCGACCACCTGTCGTGGGAGGAAGCCGCCAGCCCCGGACTGGTCAACTCGACCGCGTACCGCCAGCTCGTCTCACGCAACGGCGCCGACATGAAACAGGGCGACACCGTCCTGATCTGGGGTGCGTCGGGCGGCCTCGGGTCGTACGCGACACAGATGGCGCTCAACGGCGGCGCCACGCCCGTGTGCGTCGTGTCGTCGCCGCACAAGGCCGACATCGTGCGGAACATGGGCGCGGAGCTGATCATCGACCGGTCCGAGGAAGGCTATGCGTTCTGGAAGAACGAGCATGACCAAGACCCCAAGGAGTGGCGCCGGCTCGGCGCGAAGATCCGCGAGCTGACCGGCGGAGACGACCCGGACATCGTGTTCGAGCATCCGGGGCGCGAGACCTTCGGAGCGAGCGTGTTCGTCGCACGCAAGGGCGGGACCATCGTCACCTGCGCTTCGACGTCTGGATACATGCACCAGTACGACAACCGCTACCTGTGGATGAACCTCAAGCGGATCGTCAGCTCGCACTTCGCGAACTATCGCGAGGCGTGGGAGGCCAACAGGCTGATCGACAAGGGCCTCATCCACCCGACCGTCTCGAAGGTCTACCCCATCGAGGAGACCGGTCAGGCCGCGCTCGACGTCCATCGCAACGCGCATCAGGGCAAGGTCGGCGTCCTGTGCCTCGCCCCCGAGGAGGGCTTGGGCGTACGCGATCCAAACAAGCGTGCACGGCATCTCGAGGCGATCAACCGGTTCCGGGGCGTGTGAGCGATCCCGCGGAACCTCTGAGCGCCCGCGCGTCAGCGCTCGCGGTCGTGGGCAAAGTCGTGCGCGGGCACGTTGTCGGCATCGGTGGACGCCTCCGGGGTACCGAGGAGGCGTCGGCTGACGTGGTCGATCACAAAGCCCAGCACCAGCGCGACCACGATCGCGATGGCCGCCCCGACGACCGGGCGGTCTCCGGTGATTCGACCGGCGACCGCGCCCACGACGGCGAGGTACGTGGCCCAGAGGGTGCACGCCGTCACCGCCAACGGCACATAGCGACGAGGTGGATATCTCGTCGCCCCGGCGACCAGGTTGACGGCAACCCGCACAACCGGAATATTTCGACCTGTCAGGATCAGCAACGCACCACGCCTGTCGAGGCCGGTGCGCGCCCACGGAACCACACGTGCCACCCGGGGAGTTCGCATCCATCCGAAGCGTTCGGTACCGATGGCCCGGCCGACCGCATACATCATCCCGTCACCGGCAACGGCCCCGATCGCCGCTGACGGGATGATCACCCACAGCGACGGCTCGCCGGTCGACACCGCCAGCGAGCCGACAGCGACGACGAGCGACTCGCTGGGCACGGCGGGGATGAAGCTGTCCCCCAGGCACACCAGGGCGAGTAGCAACCCGATCCACGGTGAACTCGCCGCGTCGATGACCGCGGAGTTGATGGCATCCATGGGCGTCCCCCCTGCCCGCTCGCCCTGACGCTTCACATCACGGACGCGCTAACCTGTCAGCACCATCATTGCACCCGTTTCAAGTTCATAAGTTCACACTCACATCGCGCCAGAGGTTTATAAATGTCAGATCAGCAAGGGCTGTCCATCTTCGAGTCCTCGGGTAGCCAACAGGGCTCCGGCCCCTCGTCGTCTCCGACGCCCGGCGTCGGAGACGCATTCCCCGTGGTTCGCCGCGGTGGATACGACCGCGATGCGGTCGATCAGTACCTGCAGAGACAATCCACCGAGGTCGAGCGGGCGGCCGGGGATGCCAAGGCAGCGCAGTCGGAGGCGGAATCGCTTCGCCGCGAGATCGAGCGGCTGAAGAAGCAGCTCAAGGAGGTCGAGGAGCCCACCTACACCGGGCTCGGCGGACGTGCGGCCGAGATCCTCGGACTTGCCGAGCAGCAGGCCGACGAGGTCGTCGTCAAGGCCAACAAGAGCGCCGAGGAAGTACGCAGGCTCGCGGAGAGCGACGCGGCGGCGCTGCGTGCGCGTGCGGCGCAGGAGGCCGAAGACATCCGCACCGTGCAGCTGAAGGAGATCGAAGAGCGCCGCGAGCGGCTGATCTCCGAAGCTCAACAGGAGCGGTCGCTGGCGAAGTCCGAGGCCGCCGACATCCGTGCATCCGCCGAGCGCGAGGCCAGTCAGCTACGACTCGCGGCCGAGCAGGAGTCGAACGACCTTCTCACCAGCACCAAACGCGAGGCGGAGAAGATCCGCGCCGGCGCCGACCGCGAAGTGACCGAGGCGCGCAGGGTTCTGGCGGTCGAGAAGGAGCGTCTCGCACGCGAGGCATCGGAGGCGCACGAGGCGGCGGCAGAAGAGACGCGCAAGCTCGTCGAGGAGGCCGAGGGGCGCGCGGCCGCCGCGGAGAAGCGCGCCAGCGAGGCGGTCGTCGAAGCAAACCGGCTGCGCGACGAGACGGCCGAAGAGGCCGATCGTCTGCTCGCGAAGGCGCGTCGCGAAGCCGACCAGGTCGTGTCGGCGGCAAACGAAGAGGCCGAGAAGGCCGTCGCCGAGGCCAAGACCGACGTCGAGCGCCAGACCGCGCAGGCGCGTACGGACCTCGATCACGTGCAGCGTCGTCGCGACGCCGTCGTCACGCAGCTGGCTCAGCTGCGCGACATCGTGGCGTCGTTCGCGGGCGCCGACTTCTCACTGTCGACCGGGATCGGTGCTCCCGAATCGGCGGAGGCGGAGCAGACCCGGGTGCAGCCAGCGGTCTCTGACGACGAGTAGAACGCGCGGACAGGCATCGGCACGCCGGTCCCCGGTATGCGGGACGGCGTGCCGATTTCTGCGCGGAAAGGACCAACGCGATGGCGGATAGGGTCGTCCTGCATGTCGGCACCCCCAAGACCGGGACGTCGATGGTGCAAGATCTGCTCGCCCGCAATGACGCGACGTTACGGCAGCGCGGCGTTCTCGTACCGGGTGGCGCATACGACCACCAGTACCGCGCGGGGCTCGACCTGCTCGGTGAGGTCGCCGACGACGGCCGCGGCTCCTGGGACCGTCTGGCGGCCCAGATCCGGCGACACAACGGCACCGCGGTCGTGTCCAACGAGATTCTGACCCGCGCGAGCGACGAGCAGATCGCCCGGGCCGCCGCATCGCTACCCGATGCGGCCATCGACGTCATCGTGACCGTACGCGACCTCGGACGACAGATCCCGTCGGGTTGGCAGGAGGCGGTCAAGCATCGCGCGCGGCTACCGTTCGCCACATTCGTCGCCGAGCTGCGCGCCGAGCATCCCCGGCGCCCCGCGGCACGCGGCTTCTGGGAGGTCCAGTCCTGGCCCGAGGCCGCGAAGCGCTGGGCGGCGATCACCTCTCCGGAGCGGGTCCACATCGTGACCGTGCCCCCGTCGTCGGCCGACCCCGTCGTCCTACGCCAGCGGATCCTCAAGGCGATGGGCATCGAACCCGAATGGGTTCCGCAGGCGCCTCACCGCGACAACACGCGGTTGGGTGCAGCAGAGGCGAAGGTGCTCCGCGGGATCAACCGGCGAGTCGGCCGCGACACGGTCGGGCCCAGCCAGTACGCCGAGTTCGTACGCGACCGCCTCGTACGCGACCTCGCCGAACGCGCCGACGAGCCCATCCGCATTCGCCTTCCCCCGGCGGCCTACGACTGGGTCGACGCGATGTCGCGGCGTTGGATCGCGGACGTCCGCGACCGTGGATACTCCGTCGTCGGCGATCTGCACGATCTCGAACCCGCGCGCTACGACGACTGGGTCGACCCCGACGCCGTTGCCCCGGCGGCCGAGCTCGCCGCGGCCAACGCCGCGATCGATGCCTTGCTCGCCGGGCAGGTCGCCGAGCGTGAGCACAACGTCGACCGCTTCTACGAGATCGCGCGTGCGTACGCCCGACGTCGTGCGGGACGTGTACGGCTCGTACGCGGCCTGCTGAGAGCGCGGTCGAAACTCAGCCGGTAGGAGTCCGTCCACCGGCGCCTTCGAGGCGTACCAGACTCGACTCGGTCAGCTGATCGAGCTTCAATGCGACCATGGTCGCGGTCGCCTCGCCGGACAGCTCACGCAGCCGGAGCATCCGCTCGCGCAGGGCGTTCCAGTCTCGCTCGCGGTCGAGGTCGGCCTCCCAGCCTCCCCAGACCTGATCGATGAACAAGTCGAGGTACGCCGCCGCGATCCGGTCGGACTCGGCGCTCAGCGCGCGCGTCACCTCCAACACCGCGGCGGCGGATATGCCCTCCGCGGCAAGGCGCTCGGTGATGCGGAACAGCCTCGGGCTCGCCACCTCGTACCCCGCGTCGCCGACGGGCTCCAGCAGCCCGAGTCCGACGAGACCGGCGACGAAACCGTCGGGGACATCGTGGTCCCACGGCGCGGTGATCTCGCACTCCGTGACCACCATCTGCTGGTCACGGTCACCGTGACTGGTGACGACGGCCTGCGCGAATGCGACGACGGACTCCTCGTCGTCGGCGGTCGCGAGCATCTTGGCGATCACGCCGAGGTTGTACCCCTCGCCGATCAGGGCGCGTACGCGTTCGACCCGGCGAACGTGCTCGTCGGTGTAGTAGCCGGTACGCCCCCGGATCTGTGCGGGCGGCAGGAGACCTCTGGAGTTCCACGACCGTAGTGCCCGTACGGTCATGCCCGTACGCTGCGCGAGTTCCTCGATCGTGAACGACGTGTCCGGCATGCGCCGATGGTAGCGGCCACAGCAGCACCCCCGGTGATCACCGATCGGGCTGGCTCTCGAGCACGGACCCGGCCGTCGCGGCTGCCGTTTGTGCGGCGGGCACGTCTTGATCGCGACCCTGCAGGCGCCCAGCGTCGAAGACCCTCATCTCGATCATCGACGGCATCGTCGTCCCGACCGCGATTGGCGCAACGCCGTCCTAGGGCCGGCGGCTCCACCTGGTTTGATGGGGTACGTGCCCGCGTACTTCACCGTCCACAACCGCCTGCCCGGCCGTCTGGGCCGTACGGGCACGATTCGCACTCCGCACGGCGACATCGAAACGCCGGCGTTCATTCCAGTCGGCACACGCGCAACGGTGAAGTCGGTGCTCCCCGAGTCGATGCGTGACCTCGGCGCTCAGGCCGTCCTCGCGAACGCGTACCACCTCTACCTACAGCCAGGCGACGAGCTGATCGACGAGGCGGGCGGGCTCGGCGCATTCATGAACTGGCCCGGGCCGACGTTCACCGACTCCGGAGGATTCCAGGTGATGTCGCTCGGCGCGGGCTTCAAGAAGGTGCTGTCGATGGACAGCAGCGTCGCCCGGCACGACGACGTGATCGCCGAAGGGAAGCAACGACTCGCACACGTCGACGACGACGGTGTGACGTTCAAGTCACACATCGACGGTTCCCAGCACCGCTTCACCCCCGAGGAGTCGATGCGCATCCAGCACAATCTGGGCGCCGACATCATCTTCGCCTTCGACGAGTGCACGACGCTGCTCAACACACGCGGCTATCAGGAGCGCTCGTTGGAGCGTACTCACGCCTGGGCCAAGCGATGCTTGGTCGAGCACGAGCGACTCTTCGCCGAGCGTACGCACCGGCCGCCGCAGGCGCTGTTCGGCATCGTGCAGGGGGCCCAGTACGAGGACCTGCGACGCAGTGCGGCCCGCGACATCGCGTCGATGGGTTTCGCCGGCTTCGGTATCGGCGGTGCGCTGGAGAAGTCGGAGCTCGGGACGATCGTCTCGTGGGTCGCCGAGGAACTGCCCGAGGACAAGCCCCGTCACCTCCTGGGCATCGGCGAGCCCGACGACCTGTTCACGGCGATCGAGCACGGCGCCGACACGTTCGACTGCGTCTCGGCCTCGCGCGTCGCCCGCAGCGGCCGCGTACTCCATCGTGACGGCCGTTTCAGCGTCGTCACGGCCCGCTGTCGGCGCGACCTCTCCCCCATCGATGAGGCCTGCGACTGCTACACGTGCACGCACTACTCGCGTGCGTACCTGCACCATGCGTTCAAGACCAACGAGATGATCGCGCAGACGCTGGCAACCATCCACAACGAGCGATTCATCGTCCGCCTCGTCGACGACATTCGCGCGAGTATCGCCTCCGCCACATTCGACACGTTCCGTGACGCCTTCCTCGGACGGTATTACCGCTGAGGCCGGGGTCCGCACCGCGGTTCCTCGATTGTTATTCACCATGTCGCCGCGATCCCGACGACAGCCTCTAAAATGCAATGCATGAGTCTGTCCAGATGGTCGCGGAGCGTGCGAACGTTGGTGGTCGTTGCCGCGGTGGCACTGGTTGCCACCGGCATGGTCACCACCGGGCTTTGGCATGACGAGTCGAAGTCGGCGGACGGTCCGATCACACCGATCCGCCAGCCGAACCAAGATGCACCCGAAGTCCTGTGGGTCGGCGACAGCTACACCGTCGGTCACGGGACCCCGGGCCCTGCCTACGGATACCCGTGTCTGATCTCGGCCCGGCTCAATTGGACCTGCAAACTCGACGCCCAGGGCGGAACCGGGTTCATCAACGACGGCACCCAGGCCGATCCGTCCAACGTCGCGCTGCCGGACCGCCTCGAAGACACGAGTCAGAAGGTCGACCCGGACCTCGTCGTGATCGATGCTGGCCGCAACGACTATCGCGCCACTCCCGCCGCGATGCGTCACACCGTGAACAAGTATCTGGCCGACGCCCACGCGGCGTTCCCCGACGCGAGGTTCGTCGTCATCCTGCCGTTCGTCCTCGGTCAGAGCCGGTTCGACTACAGCATGATCAACTTCACAATCCGCAGGGCCGCACGCAACGGTGGCGACATCGTGATCGACACGACGACTCCGGCGTGGAGGCGTTACATCGCCAAACTCCCGACCGTGGACGGTCTCCACCCGACTGCGCGCAGCCATCGCCTCCTCGCGCGGCAGTTCACCAAGACCTTCCGCCACCTACGCATTCCACAACGCATTCGCCAGCTATCGACCTGATGCCATCGGGAATGGTCAGGCGTACGTCGGCTCGCGCTTCTTGATCCAGCCGATCACCGCGTACGTCACGGGCAGGAAAACGACCTCAACGGCGACCTTGTAGACGTATCCCGTGATCACGTAGTTGACGAACGTACCGCCGGTGATGACCCCGTAGAACGCAATCGTGCAGAACACCAGGGTGTCGAAGAACTCACCGACGACCGTCGAGCCGAGCAGACGCGCCCACAGATTGCCCTCGCGCGTGCGCCTCTTGATCGCCACCAGCACGTACGCATTCATCAGCTGCCCGACGAGGTAGCCGCACAGGCTCGCGAGCACGATACGGGGCACGAAGCCGAGAACGGCCTCGAACGCCTCCTGATTCTCCCAGTCCGCCGCGGCGGGCGCATGCTGGACGACGAAGAACGACAGCGACGCCAGGATCGAGACGGCGAAGCCGATGACGATCGCGCGCCGCGCCGCCCGGAAGCCGAAGACCTCGGCGAGTACGTCGCCCAGGATGTAGGTCAGCGGAAACAGGAACGCACCACCGTCGGTGATGATCCGCCACGGGCCGAGGTCGAACTCGATCAGCTTCACCGCGCTGATGTTCGAGATCAGCAGCAACGAACAGAAGACCGCGACGACGACCTCGTAGTTGCCCGTGCGTACCCGCGCGTGCGGTGCATTCTGGTCGATCCGACCCATGGTCGGCATGATCTCAGCCCGAGTAGTCGCGGAAACCGCGGCCCGTCTTGCGGCCGAGGTATCCGGCCGTCACGAGATGCTCCAGCAGCGGCGCGGGCGCGAACCCGGGCTCGCGGAACTCCAGGTAGAGCGTGCGCTGAATAGCCAGCGAAACGTCGTTGCCGACGACGTCGAGCAGTTCGAACGGCCCCATCGGGAGCGCGCAGCCGAGCTTCATCGCCGTGTCGATGTCGTCGGCGCTCGCGTAGTGCGCCTCGAGCATGCGTACGGCGTCGTTGAGGTACGGGAACAGCAGCGCGTTCACGATGAATCCCGCACGGTCGCCACAGGCCACGGCGTGCTTGCCGATGTTGCCGCACAACGCGCGCACCGTCTCGGCGACGTCGGCGTCGGTGCGTACCGTCGAGACGACCTCGACCAACTTCATCGCCGGTGCCGGGTTGAAGAAGTGCATGCCGACCACATCGGCGGGCCGCTCGGTCACCGCCGCGCACTCGATGACCGGCAGCGACGACGTGGTCGTGGCCAGGATCGCACCGGGCTTGCAGATCTCGTCGAGGTTCTCGAACAACGCCCGCTTGATCGACAGGTCCTCCGCGATCGCCTCGACCACGATGTCGGCATCGGCCAGAGCCTCCAGCTCGGTCGTGCCGGTCAGGTGGCCGAGCACCTCGGACTTGGTCGCCTCGTCGGACTTGCCGCGCTGGATGGCCTTGTCGAGCGAGCGTGTGATGTGCTCGCCGACGGCGTCGACCTTGGCGGTCGAGCGGCCTACGTAGGTCACGTCGTAGCCCGCCTTGGCGAAGACCTCGACGATTCCCGACGCCATCGTGCCCGTGCCGACGACACCGACTTTGGTGATGTCGCGATGCAGCCGCGGGGCCGAGTCGGCCGGAGGCGTACGCGAGTCGTCGACGACGACCGGCGAGTCGGGAGCTTCATAGGTGTAGAAGCCGCGACCGCTCTTACGGCCGAGCAGGCCGGCGGTGACCATCTGCTTGAGTACGGGCGCGGGCGCATGCAGTCGGTCACGGCCCTGCCGGTACATCGTGTCGAGGATCTCGTACGCAGTGTCGAGACCGATCAGGTCGAGCAGCGCGAGCGGGCCCATCGGGTACCCGCAGCCGAAACGCATCGCGGCGTCGATGTCTTCGCGGGTCGCGTACTGGCTGTCGAACATCGCCGCGGCATGGTTGAGGTAGCCGAACAGCAATGCGTTGGCGATGAAGCCGGCCTTGTCGCCCGCGACGACGGGCGACTTGTCGAGCTTGCCCGCAACCGCCTGCACATCCTCGATCACCTCGGGCGACGTGACGACCGTACGTACGACTTCGAGGAACTTCTGCACCGGAGCGGGATTGAAGAAGTGCATGCCGACGACGCGGCTCGGATGCTCCGTCGCGGCGGAGATCTCGGTGACCGACAGCGACGAGGTGTTGGTCGCGAGCACGGCATCGTCGCTGACGATCTTGTCGAGACGCGACATCACGTCGCGCTTGAGATCGAGGCTCTCGACGACGGCCTCGACGACCAGATCACAGTCGGCGACGTCGTCCATGGTGGTGGTGAATTCGATCCGGTCGAGCAGTGCCTTCTGCTCGTCGGTCGTGAGCTTGTCTCGGCGTACGGCACGGTCGGTCGAGTTCTGGATGTGGCCGCGGCCGCGCTGCGCCTGCTCTTCGGTCTGCTCGACGCCGACCACGCTGAAGCCGTTGCGAGCGAATACCTCGGCGATACCGGCGCCCATCGTGCCGAGGCCGATCACGCCGATCTGGTTGAACTCGCGCGCCATTCATCTCTCCTTGTCGCCGCATGTGCGTTTGTGCGTCGTCGCTGCCGTACGTCGGGCGCAGTCTGGCACGCGTACCGCTGGGACACCATGAGTTCGGTCACGCGACAAGACGCCCACCGTAGAACGTTAGCCTGTCCGGGTGCGACTCGTGATAGCCCGCTGCCAGGTCGACTACGCCGGCCGCCTCACCGCTCACCTGCCGATGGCCAACCGGCTGATCCTGATCAAGTCCGACGGCTCGGTCTCGGTCCACAGTGACGACCGCGCGTACAAGCCGTTGAACTGGATGAGCCCGCCGTGCACCATGCGCGAGTCGGAGGACGACGGCGTCACCGAGTGGACGGTGTCGGCCGCGAAGTCCGACGACACCCTGCGCATCCGCATCGAGGAGATCCTGCACGACTCCGACCACGAGCTCGGTGTCGACCCGGGGTTGCAGAAGGACGGCGTCGAGAAGCACCTGCAGGAACTGCTCGCCGAGCATCCGGCCGCGCTCGGCGAGGGCATGAGCCTCGTACGCCGCGAGTACATGACGGCGATCGGCCCGGTCGACCTGTTGTGCAAGGACGGCGCGGGCGGATCAGTCGCCGTCGAGATCAAGCGCCGCGGCGAGCTGGACGGCGTCGAGCAGCTGACCCGCTATCTCGAGCTGATGAACCGCGACCCCCTGCTCGCGCCCGTACGCGGGGTGTTCGCCGCGCAAGAGATCAAGCCGCAGGCGCGCGTACTCGCGCAGGACCGCGGCATCAGCTGCGTGACGGTCGACT
>Ga0079225_10001042_pt1 | contig 15417 bp, 9 predicted proteins | sample Poulit2012_FD_76344 | JGI IMG/M metagenome (GOLD analysis project Ga0079225, IMG submission 76344) | Agricultural soil microbial communities from Georgia to study Nitrogen management - Poultry litter 2012 | ecosystem: Environmental > Terrestrial > Soil > Agricultural land | place: USA: Georgia... | reverse complement strand
ATTTGCATGCCTAGGCAAATTCCTAGAAAGGGGATTTTGTTTTCTCTTGCAAATTGACTTGCGATAATTTTCCCTTCAATTCCTCTAGGACCAAAACCTGGTGCAACCAATATCCCTTGTGCATTTTTTAATTTCTGTGCTACATTTTCATAAGTTATAAATTCAGAATGTACCATTTCAACTTCCACTTTACACTCGTGTTGTGCACCTGCATGGATAAAGGATTCTAAAATAGATTTATAAGCATCTTGTAGTTCTACATACTTTCCTACCAATGCAATTTTCACACTAGTTTGTGGGTATCTTAATTTATTTAAAAATACTTTCCAATCCTCCATATTAGGATCGTTTTTCAAAGGAAGATTTAGCATTTTTAAGCAAATTTGATCTAATTTTTCTTTTTGCATTTCTAGAGGAACTCCATATATAGTATCAGCATCTCTAGCTTCTATAACTGCTTCAGGTTTAACATTACAAAATAAAGCAAGTTTTGATTTAATTTCTGTATTAAGAGGTTCTTCTGTGCGACAAACTAAAATATCTGGGTTAACACCATATTCGCTCATCATTTTTACAGAATGCTGCGTGGGCTTTGTTTTTAATTCTTTTGCGGCTTTTAAGTAAGGAATTAAGGTTAAGTGTAATACTATTATTCTTTCATTAAGTTCCCATTTTAATTGTCGTACTGCTTCTATGTAGGGTAGGGATTCCATATCACCTACAGTCCCTCCAATTTCAGTGATGACTATATCATATTTTCCTTCATTTTCTAACAACTGTGCTCTTCTTTTTATTTCATCAGTTATATGAGGAATAACTTGAACAGTTTTTCCTTGATATCCGCCCGTTCTTTCTTTATTTATAACATATTGGTATACTTTTCCCGTTGTTACTGTATTTGCTGCTGAAGTAGGTTCGTTTAAAAATCTTTCGTAGTGTCCAAGGTCTAAATCCGTCTCAGTTCCGTCATCTGTAACATAACATTCACCATGTTCATAAGGATTTAATGTACCAGGATCTACATTGATATAAGGATCGAATTTTTGTATTGCAACTTTGTAGCCGCGTGCTTGAAGTAGTTTAGCTAAAGATGCAGCAATAATACCTTTTCCTAATGAAGAAGTAACCCCTCCGGTTACAAAAATATATTTAGTCATATTAGATTTATATTTAAGACCGAAATGAATTACTTTTAGCGGTCATGCAAAGTTAAGAATAAATACTTTCCTTCTTTACATTCTGATATGATTTTTTAATTTTTTGTCAGTTTAAAATGAGTAAGAACTATATATTTACAAAAAGGCAGAACGGACTGCAATTTTGGCATAAAATGGCATTGGCACAATATTCGCTTATAGTGTATTGGAAAATTTATAAACTTTTTTAAAATTAATAATTGCTATGACACAACCAAAAATTAAACCATTACACGATCGAGTTATTTTAGAGCCTGCAAAAGCAGAAACTAAGACAGCAGGTGGGATTATTATTCCTGATACAGCTAAGGAAAAACCACAACAAGGAACAGTGGTTGCAGTAGGACCAGGGAAAAAAGATGAACCTACAACTGTTAAGGTTGGTGATACTGTGTTGTATAGTAAATATGGAGGTTCAGAGATTACCTTGGAAGGAAAAGAGTATTTAATAATGAGAGAAAGCGACATTTTAGCTATTCTTTAATTTTGTATTTGTATAAACACGAGAAAAGTTATAATAATAAAAAAATATAATAAAATATGGCAAAACAAATTTTCTTTAATTCAGAAGCTAGAAGTAAAATGAAAAAGGGTATGGATACCCTTGCAGATGCAGTAAAAGTAACTTTAGGACCTAAAGGTCGTAATGTTGTGATTGAGAAAAAATTTGGTGCACCGCATATGACAAAAGATGGAGTTAGCGTCGCTAAGGAAATTGAATTAGAAGATGCAATTGAAAATATGGGGGCACAAATGGTAAAAGAAGTTGCAAGTAAAACAGCTGATGTGGCAGGTGATGGTACTACAACAGCTACTGTTTTAGCACAGGCTTTTATCAATGAAGGTTTGAAGAATGTAACTGCTGGTGCAAATCCAATGGAATTGAAAAAAGGTATCGATAAGGCTGTAGTAAAGGTGGTTGAAAACTTGAAAAAAATCAGCCAGCCAGTTGGTGATGATTTTGAAAAAGTAGAGCAGGTAGGAACAATTTCTGCAAATAATGACACAGAAATTGGAAAACTGATTGCAGAAGCTATGAAGAAAGTGGGTAATCAAGGGGTTATCACAGTAGAGGAATCAAAAAATACAGATACCTATGTAGATGTAGTTGAAGGTATGCAATTCGATAGAGGTTATTTAAGTCCTTACTTTGTTACGAATACGGAGAAAATGCAAGTGGAATTTGAAAATCCTTATATTTTAATTTTCGATAAGAAAATTAGTATGATGAAAGATATTCTAGGCATTTTAGAAAAAGTAGTGCAAACGGGACGTCCTTTGTTAATCATCGCTGAAGATATTGATGGAGAAGCATTAGCTACTTTAGTAGTAAATAAATTAAGAGGATCTCTAAAGATTGCTGCTGTTAAAGCTCCAGGTTTTGGTGATAGAAGAAAAGAAATGTTACAAGATTTAGCAGTTTTAACAGGTGGTGTTGTAATTAGTGAAGAGCAAGGTTATAGTTTAGAAGCTGCAGAATTAGAGCATTTAGGTACAGCAGAAAGCGTTACTATTGATAAAGACAATACTACTATCGTGGATGGTAAAGGCGATAAAGAGCAAATTGATGCAAGAGTTGCACAAATTCAAGCTCAATTTGATGCGAGCACTTCCGAATATGATAAAGAAAAATTACAAGAACGTTTAGCAAAATTAAGTGGCGGTGTTGCAGTATTGTACGTAGGTGCAATGACAGAAGTGGAAATGAAAGAGAAAAAAGACAGAGTGGATGATGCTTTACATGCTACAAGAGCAGCAGTAGAAGAAGGGATAGTTCCTGGAGGTGGTACTGCTTTCTTACGTTCTATTGCAGTTTTAGACAATTTTGAAGGAGATACGCAAGATGAGAATACAGGAATTAGCATAGTACGCAGAGCATTAGAAGCACCTGTGCGTGTTATTACTGAAAATGCTGGAATAGAAAGTTCTTTAATTGTTCAAAGAGTAAAAGAAGGAAAAGACGATTATGGCTTTAATGCAAGAACTGAGCAATTTGAAAACTTATTTGAAGCGGGTGTAATTGACCCGACCAAAGTAAGTAGAGTTGCTTTAGAAAATGCAGCATCTATTTCTGGTATGTTCTTAACTACAGAATGTGTAATAGCTGATAAACCACAAGCTCAAAATGATATGTCAGGTGGTATGCCAGGTATGCCAGGTGGTATGGATATGGGTTATTAAAAAACCGATATATTGTAAAAAAAGAGCAAGTTTCATTTAGAAGCTTGCTTTTTTTATTTTAAGTAAAAAAATATTTTAAACAATATTGTGCTTGCTATAAAGCTTTAATTTATCTTTTGCATGTTAAATGAGTAAATAATTTCATTAATAATTAATTTTATTTTTCTTTTATTTCTAAGATAAACCCAGTAGCTATCTTTAGTTTTGTGTGCTTTTTAGTTCATAACATGGTTTTTTATTTTCTTTATATACACTTTCTTTTTAAAGTTGTTTAATTTTCGTTAAAGTGTATTGATTTTCGTTAAAGTGTTTTAAATGAGAAATTATTTTTTGAAATTGTCTTGACTTTTGCTTTACTACTGATTATCTTTATTGGATATTTTAAAATTGGAAAATAATGAACCGAATTAGACATTTAATATTTAAGTATAGTATTCTGTTATGTTTCTTATATTCTTTCCAGAACCTTTATGCTCAACTTCCTTTTTATGGAGATGGATTAATTTATAGGCAAAACGGAACTACTATTGATAACTTTGATCCTACACAACCCGTTTCAGCTACCAACCCTGTAATTAACACTGCTTCGGGAACAATGGGTTTCTCTCCTTCTGGATTAGCAGTAGGGGAAAATGTATTTGCTAATGATGGGTCTTATACTTTTTATGTATGTAACACTTCAACTCTTACTTATTTTTATTATGATGGAACTACCAATTCTTGGGTTAATTCAAATATTACTTTTGGGCCAAGTGCAGCTGTAAATCCTGGAATGGGTGGTGGTATTATCTATAATTTAATTGGAGCTAGTGGGCAAGTATGGAAAACAGATTTTACAGGACCAGCAGTATTGATAACAACAATTACAGATTTTACTGGTGGAGGACCTTATGATATTGTGGTTGATTGCTTAGGAAATTTTTATGTTCTGAGAACATCTACTAGTGGTTCTGGGCAATGGTTGCGAAAATACGATCCAAACGGTAATATGGTACAGCAATGGGGATTAATAGGAGCACCAAGTGCAACAGCAGGTGGTGGATTTGCAATAGTTGGAGATACTTTATATTATCATAATACCAGTGGATTTGTTACAGGTATTATTGGCAATACTGATGTAAATATAATAAACATTGGAACATTAAGTTCCTCTTCAGATTATGCTAATATACCTATAGGGGCAGGGCCAATGGAAGGAAAAGTGGATACCCTCTATGCTTGTGAAGCGGGACAAGTAAATTATACTCCCACTTCTACGGATTCTTTGTCTTGGGGTGTAGTAAGTGGAAATCCTAATGTAACAGTTACAAACAATGGCGAATTAGATATTGATTTTAATGAATCATTTGAAATTTATATAGAAGGTTTTTCTGCATGTGCAGAAGGGAATACTGTAACAGATACAGTGAAAATGTATTTAATAGATGCAAATATTAATCTGCCAGATACATTGAAAATAAATGGATGTGGAAGTTTTCAAGGAAATATACAAGCTTCTGTAAATTTGAATCATAGCTTTGTACCTTATAATATATCTTGGTCTTCAAATATAGGAACGATTCAATCAGGGGGAACAACTGCCTCACCAAGTATTCATGTAAACGGAAGTGGGTATTTTTATATGCAAGTAGAAGTACCTTCTGATTATGGTGCTTGTGTTTTTGAGGATAGTATTTATATTGATGCTACTGATTATACGATTGTTCCTTCCTTTAGCTGGCAAATAGAAGAAGAATGTAATTTTGCAGCAGTTACTTTTACTGATAGTACCGTTCATAATAACCCGAATGTGAGTGCTTCAGGAACATGGAATTTTGGAAATGGAAATACTTCTACTCAATTTCCTTCAGTTCAAGAGTTATATCACGAACAAGGTTTTTATAATGTACAATTAACATACTCTAATGCATATTGTAATGCAAGTTATTCAGAATCTATTTATGTAGATTTCCCTGAATCGGATACCAGTGATATTAGAGTTGTGGTTTGCTCTTCAGATATGCCTTATTTTTATGAAGGAGAATTTTATTTTGAATATGGAAGATATACCACAACATTAGAAACTGTTAATGGATGTGATAGTGTAGTTAAATTCACTTTAATTGAAGGACCTGAATATAAAATAGAAAAATCGGAAACTATATGTAAAGGAGGAGAGTATCGTTTTGGGAATAAGATTTTGACTGAAGAAGGAAGATACCCAGCTATTTTTAAAACCCAACACGATTGCGATAGTATAGTGATTTTAAATCTTATCATAGAGGATTTTAAAGTAGATTTAAATGCTTATCCTAACCCTGCATATGAAGGTGAATTGGTAACATTACAAGTGGATGGAAGCCATGATTATGAAGTGAACGCTTGGCATCCAATACAAGATTTCCCAAGACAACAAAAGAAAAAGCAAGTAATTACTTTTGATGAAACTGGAACTTATACGATAAAAGTGGATGCTGTTTCAGATAATGATTGTGTAGCAACCGATGAAATAAATATAGAAGTTCTTCCTATAGATCCTACAGTTTGGTTACCTAATGCTTTTACACCAAATGGAGATGGATTAAATGATGCTTTTGGACCACAATTGTTAATTGCGAGAGGGTATCAAATTGAAAACTTCTCTATTTATAATAGGTACGGTCAGGAAGTCTTTAATACAAGAGGAACTAGAGCTCGTGCTTGGGATGGTACATATAAAGGAGAGCCTTGTGAAATGGATACTTATATGTATGTAATTTCAGTTAAATTTACTAATGGAAAATCTTATGAATTCAAAGGGGATGTTCATTTAATACGATAAACTGAAATTAGGAATTTAAAAGGCTATTTAAAATTATTTTAGATAGCCTTTTTTTATAAATAAATAATATCGTAAGTTTGCAAAAAATAATTCTGGGGTGCCTTACTTTCAGGCTGAGATCACACCCATAGAACCTGGACCAGATAATGCTGGTTAGGAAGGAAAGGCAAAAAATGCTTTTCAAAAAAATACAAACTTTATTTATTATAAAGTTAGCCTGGTATTATTTAATGTTTTAAAATTTTTAAACATGATTAATTCCAAAAGATTATCGATTAAGTCGATTAGCGGAGCTATGCTCTTTTCTCTCTTTATGTGCTCATTAAATACAGAATCAAATGCACAAGAGGTGGACTCATTAAAAAAAATGCGTTTAAAAAATGTAACAATTCACGCAGTTAGAGCTTCAGAACAAAGTCCTTTTGCCTATCAGGATATATCAGATAGTATGATTAAAAGGAAAAACATAGGTAAGGAATTGCCTTATCTGTTAGAAACTACACCTTCCCTAATTTCACATTCAGATGCTGGTGCTGGCGTAGGATATTCTGGATTAAGTATTAGAGGTACAGATTTAAGTAGAATTAATTTTACTATAAATGGTATGCCTGTTAATGATCCTGAATCACAAATAGTGATGTTTGTTAATTTTCCAGATTTATTATCCTCTGCATCTTCTGTTCAAGTGCAAAGAGGAGTTGGGTCCTCTACTAATGGGGCTGGTGCTTTTGGAGCCTCTATTCATGTTAATAATATGGAACAAGAGGAAAAAGCGGGGGGGGAAGTAAATAATTCTTTTGGCTCTTTTAATACTTGGAAGCATACTATAAAAGGTAGTACGGGTAAGCTGAAAGGAGGATTTCAATTTGACCTAAGAGCCTCTAAAATAAATACAGAAGGCTATATAGATAGGGCTGATGCAACTTTAAAAGCTATGCATTTTATTTCTGGGTGGACTTCTAAAAACGAAAAAACAAATATTAAGTTTAATTTAATAACTGGTAAAGAAAAAACATATCAAGCTTGGAATGGAATTTCAGAAAATCAACTAAAAGAAAATAGAAAGTTGAACCCTGTTGGTATAAAAGAAGATGGTTCCTATTATGATGATCAAACAGATAATTATCAGCAAGATTTTTATCAATTATTATTGAAACACCAATTTAATAAACAATGGAATCTACAAGCCGGATTATTTTTGACGAATGGAGCTGGTTATTATAATGAATATAGAATAGCAGATAAATATTCAAGCTATAATTTACCAAATTATAAATTACCTAATGGCGATAGCTTAACATCTACAAATTTAATTCGACAAAGATGGTTGGATAATTCTTATTATGGTGGAACTTACGCATTGAATTATAGTAAAAATAACACTCTTTTGCTATTAGGAGGGTCAATAAGTCAGTATAAAGGGGATCATTTTGGATTTGTGAAATGGGCAGAAAATGGAATACCAGCTGATTATCAATGGTATTTCAACCAATCAAATAAGAAAGAATTTAATACTTATTTGAAATTCCAACAAGAATTAAAGAGGAATTTTGCTCTCTTTGCTGAATTGCAACATAAATATGTAGACTATAAAATGGATGGTTTTCGTTCGGATCCTGACGCTAAGCCGCATCCAACCTATCATTTTTTAAACCCCAAATTAGGACTTTCGCATTTTTATTTTCATGATAATGGAAGTAGAAGTAAATCATATTTCTCCTTTGCAATGGCGAATAAAGAGCCTAATAGAAAAGATTTTGAAGAGTCTCCAATCTTATGGGCAAAACCTGAAAAGCTATATGATTTTGAATTGGGATATGAATGGAGTCATAAAAAATGGAATTTAGCAGCGAATTTGTATTATATGTATTATAGAGATCAATTAATTTTAAGTGGAAAAATTAATGAGTATGGAGTATATGGGAGAATTAATGTTGATAAAAGCTACAGACGAGGAATAGAACTTATGGGATCTTATGCACCCTTTGAACATTTAAAATTTAGTGGAAATCTAAGCTTATCACAAAATCATATTTTAAAGTTTGACGAGTTTATCGATGATTATGATAATGGAGGACAAATAAAAACAAGTTATGAAAAAACTGATATCTCTTTTTCACCTAGTAGCATAGCATCTGTATCTATAGTTTGGAATCCTTTTTATAAGAATAAAAATTTTAAAAGTTTCTTTATTGAGGCGCAAGGAAAACATGTAGGCCGTCAATATTTAGATAATACTACGAATAAAAATAGAAGTTTAAACCCTTATAATTTATTAGATTTTCAATTAGGCTATGATATCCCTAATCCTTGGATTGAAAATATGTATTTAACCTTAGCTTTATATAATATTACAAATAAAAAATACGAGGCGAATGGGTATTCTTTTAGTTATTTTTTAAACCAAGAAGTAGTAACGGAGAATTATTATTTCCCTCAAGCTGGTACACATTTTATGTTAGGTTTACATCTTAAATTTTAAGTATGATAAGTCAAAAACTAAAAGATAAAATTTTAGAATATGAGGGGTGGAATGAAGAAAATAAAAAATTACATCCTGAAATAATTGAAATTATAGAAGAAGAAAAACTCTTTAAACTGTTTTTGCCCAGCTCTTTGCAAGGATTGAATTGGCCTTTGCATAAGATTATTGACTGTTTGGAAGAAATAGCAATATTGGATGCGAATGTTGCTTGGGTAATAAATTTAATAGCCGGCGCAAATATGTTTGCTGGCTATTTTAACCCTTCTTTATTAGAAAAAATTAACATGCAGTCGAATTTTGCTTTCGCAGGTAGTGGAGCAATTTCTGGAAAAGCTTTTAAAACAAAGAAAGGATATAAAGTCGAAGGGTATTGGAAATATGCAAGTGGTGCAGCTCATGCAAATTATTTTACAGCAAATTGTTGGTTGTATGATGAAGATGCAGAGATTATTTTAGATTCGAGTGGGAAGCCTCTTTTTACCTCCTTTATTTTTGATAGAAAAGAAGTGCAAGTTTTAGATACTTGGGAAGCATTGGGCTTGCGTGCATCTAGTAGTCATGATTTTAAAATTGAAAATGTTGAAGTTCCGAAATATCAGACTTTTGATTTAACTAAAGCATCCACTTGGTCAAATGCAGCTATTATGTCTTTCCCTTTTGCTACTTTAGCTGTTATAAATATGTCTGCTATGATAATAGGTATAGCCAAAGGTTTTTTGAAAGAATGGGAAAATACTATATTGCATAAAATTCCACTCAATGCATCTGAGAAAATCGAAAATCAGGCATATTCTTTTCAGGCATATACAAAAGTAAAAGAGCAATTCCAGCAAGAACATGATAAGACGAAAAAAATATTAGAAGAAGTATGGATAGAACAGAAGAAAAATGGAAGTGTAAGGGATGAAAATTTAAAACTCATTGAAAATCAATACCAAAAATGCAATGGCATTTGCTATGATTTAGTAACGACCTTGTATCCCTTGGCGGGAATGAATGTAGTATTTCAAAAAAACAGATTAAATAAAATTTTTAGAGATTTTATGACTGCTACGCAGCATTATTTGGTACATCCACAAAATAGAAAATAAAGCAATATGAATTTTTTAAACACAATACTATTATCTTCTTTGTTATTAACTAATACAAATGACAAAAATTATCAAGATAATAGTTCCGATTCTACAAAGATTGAATGGACAGAAAGTCTAAAAAAAGTAGATATTTCCTCTCAAGTATTAAAATTAGAATTTTTAGAAAGTAGTAGAGATGTATTTATACTAGAGGCTGAAGATTTTGAAAATTTAGCAATTTACAGTCCTACGGATTTATTAAAATATATTTCAAATGTTGAAATCATAGAGAGAGGACCTAATGGTGCGCAAGCAGATATTAAATTGAATGGTGGAACTTTTGAGCAAAGCCTCATTCTAATAGATGGGCATAAAATTATGGATGCACAAACAGGGCATCATTTATTGAATTTACCCATTGCTTTGGAACAAATCGAAAGAGTAGAAATCTTAAGAGGATCAGCAGCAAGAATTTATGGAATAAATAGTCTTGCAGGTGCTATAAATTTTGTAACGAAATCAAATAGTTCTAAAGAAGTACAAGTACATCTTGCAGGAGGAAGTAATTTTCAAAAAAATGAAAAAGAGAATTTATATGCTAACCTTCATGCAAATATTGCTGCCTATTTAAACCAAAATGATTATTTGCAAAATATAGCTTTATCCTACGATAGAGGTAATGGGTATAGAAAGAATACACAATATGAACAAGTGAAAGGTTTTTATAAAATCCAAAAACAATGGACAAACAAATGGCAGTTTGAAGGATTTGTATCTGCAATATATAATGATTTTGGAGCCAATCAATTTTATGCACCTCCAAATGATGAAAATGCTATTGAAACTGTAATTACTAGTATAGCAGGAGTAGATATTAAAAAAGAAATTTCTTCAAAATGGAGAACCTCTTTAAAACTGAGCTATCGATTTAATAAAGATGATTATCGTTTTGATAAAGAAAATCCTAGTTTCTATCAAAATATTCATGATAATCATTTGATGCAAGCAAAATGGATGCATTTTCATCCCACCAAATTTTTAGATATTCGTTGGGGCATGGATTGGAATTGGAATGGCATAAAAAGTTCCAATTTAGGAGATTGGAAAAGACAAAATGCTGGAATATATTTAGATTTATTTCCAAAATGGAATTTTCCATTGGATGTAAATGCTGGAATATATGCCAATTATAACCAAGATTGGGGATTACAACTGCTACCTGGTATTGATATTTCCTATCCTCTATGGAACACTATTAATATTTTTGCAGCTTGGTCCACGGGACAAAGAATTCCTACTTATACCGATTTGTATTATTTAGGTCCCAATAATATTGGAAATGAAAACTTAAAACCAGAAACTTCTAATCAATGGGAATTAGGTATTAAAGGCAAAAAAAACAACCTACAGGGAAATATCTCTCTTTTTTATAGAAATGTCTCCGATTTAATTGATTGGGTTAAAGAAAATCCAGATGATCCTTGGCGACCTGAGAATTTTGGTAAAGTACATACCCAAGGTCTTAATATTAATGCTAAATGGTCCTTAAATAATTTGATTAATAATTCCTTTCATATTGGAATTTTGCCCTCATACACTTATTTATTTAACAATACTAGTCATTTTGAAAACTGGATAAGCAATTATCAATTAGAATATGTAAAGCAAAAATTTGTTTTATTAACACAATTCCGATATAAAAATAGCTGGTCCTTTTCACCGAGCTATAGAATTGAGCAAAGAGTATCAAATTCTCTATATCAAATTGTAGATTTAAAGCTATCCTATAATAACAAGAATATGGAAATTTATGCAAATCTTAATAACCTTACAAATGTGCAAAATGTGGATGCTTATTCCATTCCATTTGTTGGGTTTTGGTTTAATTTAGGAGCGAAATTAGTAATTCGATAAGCGATGTAAGCCGGACTTTGCTTTTTGATCAATATTCGATTGAAAATCATGATTTTTCATAGATAAACAAAGTTCATAATACTTTTTAGCTAAACTATATTTTTTAGCATTTTCATAAATTTCTGCAATATGCAGTGCACTTCGGGCAGGAAATTGTTCTTTTGAATTTTTTCCTGCCTTTATACATCTTTCATAAAATAATAAAGCAGCTTGATTATTTTCTAACTGCTCATAAATATGTGCAAAACGAAAATAATATTCTAATAATTCATCTTCTTTTTTTAGTGAATTAGGATTGATTTGAGAAATTTCATTGAGTGCATCCATGGTAAAACCACCCTCATTTTTTAAACGAACTCGAATAAGATTTCTATTAGGAAATGCTGTTTGTTCTGCAAATCGATTTGCCTGTTTGTCGGCATCGATTAAATTACTACCTATTTGAGGAATTGAATTCTTTAAAGATCGCGCTTTTTCATTTGCACCTATGGCATAATAGTACAAACTTAATTTTTGATAGGCATTTTTCAAAAATAAATCTCCTTTATAGTTACGCATAAATCTTTCCATATTACCCACAGCTCTCGAATCGATTTTATGGATATATGCTAAACTTAATTGATAATCAAAAAAATGCAATGGTATATAATTAGTATCTTTTTTTCTTGCCTGTAGCACTCGAATTGCATCATCAGCTTTTTGATCATCGAGTGCCATATTTGCAACTATATAATTAAATAAATGATTATGTGGTAAATCCTTATTTCTTTTTTTCACTTGCATCCAAACATATTCTCTGTTTTTACCAAGGTAAAAATCTAAATAACAATAAAAATAGAAAGCTTCTTCCTGCAAAATAGTATTTTGATTGTTTAAAGCAATTTTCTTTACTGTAGCAATTCCATTTTTTAAATCTCCTTTAAACCCTAATACATTTGCTAACCATTGATAAGTGCTGGGAAGTGTTCCTATTAAAGCTTCTTCAACGCCCAATAAAACTTCGTTAGGTGCAAAGCCAGGAAAAGTTTCTTGATTTTTCTGTGCTAAATTATGAAAACGCCTGAAATGCAATGCACCTCTTGTTCTTTCGTTCATTCTTATATAAGCTGCTGCCCAATGAAAATAAACTGCAGCTTGTGTATATAAATGCCAAGGTGAATTACTATCTCCTTTTTTAAGCAAATCAATTCGTTCTTGTAAGGCGGTTTTTCTTTCTGAAAATAACTGCTGCTCTCCGTTAAATAAAATTGGTAAAACATCCATATAATTCTCTAAGAAATACGGAATTAAATTGTCAGGATTTTCTCTTTTTTCCTTATTAATTAATTCTTGACCTTGTTTGAAATTTAATGCTATTATAGCTTCATAAGCTTTTTTACTATTAGCATTAAAATCATAAGTACTTTGCGCTGCAAGGAAATTAATGGATAAAAAATAAAAAACAATAAGAATAATCAAACGAATACGCATAAAAAACAGCTATAAGGTAATTTTAATTAAACAAAATTAAACAATTATCTTTGCATTGTCTTAGCAATGATTCTTTAATGAAAGCATTTTTTCAAATAATTAAGATGTACTTTTTTCAAGTAATCTTATGGTATTTATTTTTTATAATCTTCAAAATTGGCTTTTGGGCTTTTAATTACGATTATTTTGATGGAAATACCATGCCTTCTTTAGGAAAAATTATTTTTAAAAGCTTGAGATTTGATTTTTCAGCCATTGCTATGCTTTTAATACCCTTTGTACTAGCAATTGTATGTTATATAATATGGTTTAAAAAGTGGATTTTACAATTAGCCCTGTTTTTACCTAGCATGTTAGCATTTTTATTTGAAATTGGAGATTGGCTATATTTTCCTTTTAATCATAAACGTTCTACTGCGGAATTATTAAGTATAGTAGGCGGAAGTGGAGATTTTCTGGTTTTACTGCCTTCTTTTTTTAGAGAATTCTATTATATATTTATTATTGCCTTTTTATTGATTACCCTATATATATTTATAAGTAATAAATTGCTCAATTATGGAATAAAATCTTTGACCACAGAGTTTTCATGGAAAAAGAAAGCATTATATATAAGTGGCTTTTTAGTATTAACTTCTTCCTTTACATTAGTGGCATTAAGAGGAGGTTTACAATTAGTGCCTATAAATATTAGAAATGCAGTAGAAGTTATTGATGCGAAGTACGCTCCATTAGTTTTAAATACACCTTTTAGTATTCTACATAGCTTGGCTAATAAAAATTTAGAAAAATTAGATTGGTTATCTGAAGATGAATTAGAAAAGTATGCTACTATTTTCCATCCTGGTTTTAAAGAAGAAGGAGATTTTACTAATGAAAATGTTATAATTATTGTATTGGAAAGCTTTTCCAAGGATTTCACTTATTTAAGTAAGAATGAAACTCATTTTACTCCTTTTTTAGATTCTTTAATGCAAAAAGGAGAGCTTTATATGCATACTTATGCTAATGGCTTGCATTCAGCAGAAGGTATACCCGCAATTTTAGCTAGCATTCCGAGTTGGATGAGTGAAAATTTTACTTCCTCCATCTATGGAAGTAATAAAATACATGGTATAGCTTCATTATTAAAAAAATTTAATTACAGTTCTGCTTTTTTTCATGGTGCAAATAATGGTAGCATGGGTTTTGATGTTTTTGCACGCAATGCAGGTTTTGATAAATATTTTGGAAGAAATGAATACCCTTATAAGGAAGATTATGATGGTGCTTGGGGTATATTTGATAAACCATTTTTTCAGTATTCCTTAGAAGAAATCAATAAAATGCAAGAACCTTTTGTTAATTGTATTTTTTCTGTTACTTCTCATTCACCTTATCCTTTACCTAAAGAAGATGCAGAGCGATTATCCACAAAGGACTATCCAATTTATGGGACTATTCAATATACTGATGAGGCATTAAGAGACTTTTTTGAAAAAGCAAAATTAAGTGATTGGTATGAAAATACTTGGTTTATTATAACGGCAGACCATACCTCTCCAATGAATAAATTTAATAGTAGTTTAGAAGGTTTTGCTAAGTATGAAATTCCTTTAGTGTTTTTTCATCCACAAAAAAGTCAAGAAAATAAAAAGGTAGATAAGCATGTCTCTCAATTAGATATCATGCCTATTTTATTAAAAAAACTACAGTATCCTAATGCGTTTTATGCCTTTGGAACTGCTGATTTAAGTTCAGGAATAGGTATGATGGCAGAAATTAATAACCAATATTATATAAAAGATAGAATAGGACGGTCCTTGATTATTAATGAGCAAGATCAAGATATAGAGAGTTATTTAAATGATATTTCGGAAGAAGAAGTTGTAGAATATCAATTATTATGGAAAAAGTACCAAGCATATAGGCAATTATATAATAATACATTAATTACAAACAGCATACCCGCATTATGAGGATTAACACAAAGAAAATTATACTTGTTTTATTCAAAGCGCAATGGGTATATTCCGCTACCTTAATATGGTTTATCCTAATTTTTTATGCCTGTTTAAAACCGGCCAGTTCCTTTCCTAAAGTGCTTATTCCTTATTTAGATAAAGCGGTTCATTTTTTAATGTTTTTTATTACTGCAATTCTTTTATTAGCTAGTCAAAGTTTAGCACATCATGAAAGAAAGATAAGCAAAATGTCATTAAATAGTCGCTCCTTAACAAGCAAAATATAAACCTATATTTTGCTTTCTTTTCTTGTAAAAAAGGAAGAAAAATAATTTTAAAAAACTATAAACGCTTT
>Ga0079225_10001040_pt1 | contig 15425 bp, 14 predicted proteins | sample Poulit2012_FD_76344 | JGI IMG/M metagenome (GOLD analysis project Ga0079225, IMG submission 76344) | Agricultural soil microbial communities from Georgia to study Nitrogen management - Poultry litter 2012 | ecosystem: Environmental > Terrestrial > Soil > Agricultural land | place: USA: Georgia... | reverse complement strand
TATTGCGCAGTAAATAAATTTTACGAATAAGACCTTATAAAACGGTACAGCGTTACATGTTCAATCGCTGTACCGTTTATATTTTTTAAGACACTGGAAGTAAGTTTTCTACAATAATATTATTTATTACGTTAATATAAGCTAGTGCACTTGCCTTAATTACGTCTGTATCTGCTGCATTTGCATTATATTTTTGTCCATTAAACTCAACAACCACTTTTACTTTACCTAACGCTTCTTTTCCTCGAGAAACACTACTTATTTTGTATTCAAGCAATTGAATATCTAAATCGACAATGTTAATAATCGCTGTATATAAAGCATCGATTGGCCCTGTTCCAACTGCACTACCATGTAGGATTTCTTCACCCTTTTTCACTTTGACGCTCGCTGAAGGGAAAATTGTATTACTTACAACTTGCAGATCTTCAAACTCATAGAAGTTATTTGCGTAGTCCTGAATATCTTTCTTTTCTACATCGTGTCTAGCAAAATAGTTTTTCACAATTACATATAAATCATGATTGTATATTTCCTTTTTCTGATCCGCCAATGTTAGGAAATCAGCAAAAATTGCTTCGAATTCTTCATTCGTTAAGTCAACAAAGCCAAGCTTATTCAATGTATCTTTAACAGCATGACGTCCAGAGCGAGCTGTTAAAACAAGTTCCATATCACCTAACCCAACATCTGTAGGATTTATTATGTCATAAGCATCTCTTGATTTAAGTAAACCATCTTGTTGAATTCCGGAATAGTGAGCAAATGCATTATCCCCAGTAATTGCTTTGTTCACTTGGACTTCTAATCCCATTAAACTACTTACAAGACGAGATGTATCCATAATTTCTTTTGTTTTTATATTTGTATGGACATCAAAAACATCAGAACGTGTATTAATTGCCATTACTACTTCTTCAAGTGCTGCGTTACCAGCACGCTCACCGATTCCGTTTATCGTACATTCTACTTTGTCGGCTCCATTTCTGATTGCTGCTAATGTATTTGCGGTGGCCATACCTAAATCATTATGGCAGTGAACACTTAATAGGACGCGATCATCTAAATTTTTTAATCGTTCATTCAGTTTATAAATTAATTCCCCAAACTCTTCGGGTTCTGCAAATCCAACTGTATCTGGGACGTTAATCATCGTTGCACCAGCCTTTACAACCGCTTCAATCGTTGTCCATAAATATTCAAAATCAGAACGAGATGCATCTTCAGTTGAGTATTGTATATCAGGAAGTAATGTTTTAGCATACTTAACTGCTTCAACTCCAGTGTTAAGGATTTGACCTTTTGATTTCCCGAATTTTTTCTCTACATGAATATCTGACGTACCTAATACCATATGAATAAGTGGCCTTTCTGCATGTTTAATACTATGGTATACTGCGTCTATATCTTCTTTTACGGTTCTCGCTAGTGCTGTAATCATGACATCATCCGTATTTCCAACATTTAAGGCAATTTCTTTTACAGCATTAAAATCTCCCTCTGAGGAGGCAGGGAACCCCGCTTCAATAATATCGACTTGAAGACGCTTTAACTGATGAGCTATTTCTAATTTCTCAGGTAAATTCAGTTTTGCACCCGGCACTTGTTCTCCATCTCGTAACGTCGTATCAAACACCCAAATTTTCCTTGACAATTTAAAACACTCCTTTAAATGTATGTTAAAAATAAAAAATCCCAGTCTCTTATCGATAGAGACGAGGATGTTAGCTCGCAGTACCACTCTACTTAATTAATAAATAATCTATTAATTCAGCTCAATATTCGATGGCAATCACCATCTATCCATTTAACGGTAGAACACCGACATCCGTTACTGTTTAATTTTCACGGAGTGGCTCTTGGACGAGTTCAAAGGTAATAACTACCAGTTCTCACTAACCACTGGTTCTCTGAGAGCTTATTGATCCTTTTACTATTTCCAATCATTGCCTAGATATGAAGTTTAATAGCTATTATAACGTGATAATTTTCAAGTGTCAATATAGTTTTCAAAAAAATATAATTATAGCTGTAAGAACGTTAAGTACAGGGTACAAGTGAAAGTATTGATCAGAAATAATTAAATTGAAAAAACCTAAACAACAACTAGGGGATGGTGAAATCACTTTTCTTTCATTATAAAGGGGAACAAAGTACACTATTTATAAAGTTAATTGAATAAAACGGTCAAGGGATGTGCGAAGATGGAGACAGATATTAATGTAAGGAAAACAGAACATATACGCATTTGTTTAACAGATCATGTGGAAGGCGTAAATAAGACAACAGGATTAGAAGGGATTTCTTTTATTCATAATGCTCTCCCAGAAATCAACTTTAATGACATTCAGTTAGAGACAACTTTTTTAAATAAAAAATTGCAGGCACCTTTTTTAGTTAGTTCGATGACCGGCGGCTCCGATTTAGCTTCAAAAATCAATATTAATTTAGCTACGGCGAGTGAGGAAAAAGGATGGGCAATAGGTCTCGGATCTACACGAGCGTTACTTGAAAGTAAGGCACATGTAGAATCCTTTTTGATCCGTACTTATGCTAAAACGGTACCATTGATTGCAAATATTGGAGCAGTACAATTTAATTATGGATATGGTGTAGAAGAATGCCAGCGGATCGTTGATTTAACGGAAGCGGATTCGCTAGTTTTACATTTAAATAGTCTTCAGGAAGTTGTTCAGGATGAGGGTGACGTAAACTTCGCCAATTTACTTCCTAAAATTGAAGAGGTCTGTAAAAAGTTGTCTGTTCCCGTAGGTGTGAAAGAAGTAGGATTTGGAATTGATGGAACTGTTGCAGACCAATTATATCAAGTAGGTGTAGCTTACATTGATGTTGCTGGAGCTGGAGGAACATCTTGGAGCCAAGTAGAAAAATTACGCTCGAAAGATCCACTACGAAAAGCTGCCGCCGAAGCATTCAATAGTTGGGGTATTCCGACGAAAGATTGTATTGTTTCTGTGAAAAGTAAATTACCAAAAACGCCTATTGTAGCCAGCGGCGGAATGAAAACAGGGCTTGATGCGGCTAAAGCAATTACAATTGGTGCAGATCTCGTTGGTTTTGCGCGGTTATTATTACAGGCCGCAACGGAATCAGTTGAATCAGTCATCGATGTTATGGAGCAAATTGAATTCGAACTAAGAATGACGATGTTTGGAATCGGTGCAAAAAATATTCAGTCACTTCAAAACACAAAAAGAGTATCGATAATGGGCCGTTCTCTTTTGGATGAAAATGAAAAATAAACGTACGTCATACTTTAAAAAACAAAAATCATCTGCTTAGTTTGAATCAGAAAAGTATGTAGATAAAAAGAGGTATGGTAAAATAGACAGCAAGAATGAGGTGTGTGAAAGTGAAAGTTGAAATATGGTCTGATTTTACCTGTCCATTTTGCTATATGGGGAAAAGAAAATTTGAAATGGCGCTTGAACAATTTACCAATAAACAATTCGTTCAAGTACAATATAAAAGTTATCAACTTGATCCCCACGCAGAACATGAAACAAATGTACAAGTACGTACGATGATTATGAATAAATATAATTTTTCTGCTGAAAAAACGACCAAGATGATGGAACAGATAAGTAGAGAAGCAGCAAGTATTGATCTGGAGTTAAATTTTGATTCATTAGTACATACAAATACGTTTCATGCACACCGCCTAGTGAAGTTGGCAGAAAAATACGGAAAAGATAAACTGATCATCGATTTATTATTCGACAAGTATTTTGCGAAAGGCAAAAATATAGGCAAAAAAAGTATCCTTCTATCTATAGCAAAAGAAGCGGGTTTACAACAAGAAGAAGTGGATTCACTTCTATGTTTAAACCAATTCGCAAAGGTAGTTGCCGAAGATGAAGATATTGCTAAAGAAATTGGGATAAATGGTGTCCCATTTTATGTTTTTAATGAACAATATGCAATTTCAGGAGCGCAGCCTGTTTCCGTTTTTGTGAACGTTTTGGAAAAAGTGTGGAAAATGTCAAAAGACCAACCGGAGTCAAGACGGTCGGTAAATACAGGTAAAAGTTCATATTGTGTCGGAGACGATTGTGATAACTAAATGATTAATCGATTTATTAGACAGCTAACAAGCACTTTAAATGTTTGTTAGCTGTTTTTATGTGGACTGTTAAACATCGTTTGCAGGTAAATGAAATTAAATTAGGTTCGTCGTTTGTCAAGCGACTTAAACAGGCGTAGGTTACGTGATTATGAAGGTGAAAAAATTCGAAAATTATTCATAAATAATTGTCTTGCACCAATATATGAGGTGTGCTATACTCAACTTGATAGCCTAATTGATAATGAATATCATTCTTATTTAGACTCATTTGTAAATAAGAATAATGATAAATAGAAAGAGATATAATATGAAGCTACGTTATTTGATAATAGTATTAATTGTATTTTCTATTGGATCTATTTTCATTGGAGTTACAAATCTTGCACCTACAGATTTGTTTAATTTAAACGAAAGGCAAGCCGAAGTATTACTTGTTAGCAGAGTTCCCAGGTTAGTTAGTATTCTCATTGCCGGCGCAAGTATGAGTATTGCCGGATTAATAATGCAACAATTAAGTAAAAATAAATTTGTCTCACCAACAACTGCAGGAACATTGGATTCAGCACGATTTGGTGTCTTAGTTTCACTCATGGTGTTTACAGAAGCAAGTTCTCTGCAAAAGATTTTCGTATCATTCGCTTTTGCATTACTAGGTACATTCATCTTTATGAAGATATTAGAAAAAATAAAGTTTAAAGATGCTGTTTTTATACCATTGGTCGGTCTTATGTTTGGGAGTATCATTGATTCATTGGCAACTTTTTTTGCTTATAAAAATGACTTGATTCAAAATATGACCTCCTGGATGCAAGGCGACTTTTCAATGATTATGAGTGGGAATTATGAACTTCTGTATGTTACAGTTCCTACACTGGCAATTGCATATTTTTATGCGAATAAATTTACAATTGCAGGAATGGGAGAGGATTTTGCAAAAAATTTAGGACTTAATTATCGGCAAGTAGTTAATTTGGGGTTAATTATTTCAGCATTAGTAACAGCATCCGTTGTGTTAACTGTTGGAGTGATCCCATTTCTTGGTCTCATTATTCCGAATATCGTTACGATTTATCAAGGCGATCATTTAAAAAACAATTTGCTACATACAGCATTGTTAGGAGCATTATTTGTGCTAGCTTGCGACATGATTGGCAGAGTTATTATTTATCCATACGAAATACCAATAAACTTGACAGTCGGTGTAATCGGCAGTGGGATTTTTATCTTTCTGCTTTTAAGGAGAAAAAAGTATGGGTTATAAAAAGAAAACTACGATCCTTGCCATTGTCGCTGTGCTATTATCATTTCTTTACATTTTTTATGATCTAACTGGAAATATTGACTACATTTTACCTAGAAGAATAATTAAAGTAGTAGCGATCATTTTAACTGGGGGAGCAATCGCATTTTCAACGACTATTTTTATGACGATTACTAATAATCGAATTCTCACCCCGAGTATAATGGGAATTGACCAATTGTACTTATTAACCCAAACATTTATTATTTATATGTTTGGATCTAAATCATTTGTTATGATGAACAGTAGCATTAATTATTTGTTATCAATAGGTGTTATGGTCCTTTTTTCACTATTATTTTATCGATTACTATTTAAAGGGGAAACCAACAATATATATTTCTTGCTGTTAATCGGGATGATTCTTGGAACATTTTTCAGCAGTTTCACATCTTTCATGCAAGTTCTTATTGATCCTAATGAATTTATGATTGCACAAGATAAAATGTTTGCGAGCATCAACAACGTGAATACAGACCTTGTTTATTTGTCAACTTTTTTACTCCTTTTAGTCGTTATATACTTTCTACGCTTCTTCAAATATTTAGATGTGTTAGCTTTAGGCCAAGATCATGCAACAAACTTAGGAGTACCATATCATTATGTTGTAAAACGATTGCTTATTATTATTGCTATTTTAATTTCAATTGCGACCGCCCTGATTGGTCCAATCACATTTTTAGGATTGCTTGTCGTCAATATAGCGCATGAGTTTTTAAAAACATATCGTCACTTTTATCTAATTTTAGGATCAATTTTAATAAGTGTTGTAGCTTTATTAGGCGGTCAATTTATCGTTGAGAAAGTTTTCACATTCCAAACGACACTAAGTGTAATCATCAATTTTGTCGGTGGAATTTACTTCATTTACTTACTTCTAAAGGAGAATAAGTCATGGTAAATATAAAAAGTGTCTTTAAAAAGTATAATGAGAAAACAGTTATTGATGATGTGTCATTAACAATACCAAAGGGAAAAATTACTTCGTTTATTGGTCCGAATGGTGCTGGAAAAAGTACATTAATTTCGATGGTTAGTAGACTTATTGCTAAAGATGAAGGCATCATTATGATTGACGGGAAAGATATCACGGAGGCTAAAAGCAGTGAATTGGCTCGGAAAATATCAATCCTGAAACAATCGAATGTAATGAATGTTAAATTAACAATTCGTGAACTTATTTCCTTTGGACGTTTTCCATATTCGCAAGGAAACTTAAAAAAACATGACTGGGAAAAAGTAGAGGAAGCAATTGATTATATGGAATTAAGAGATATTCAACATAAATATTTGGACGAAATAAGTGGCGGTCAACGTCAACGGGCGTATATAGCGATGGTTTTGGCGCAAGATACAGAATATATTTTGTTGGATGAACCATTAAATAACTTAGATATGCGCCATTCGGTTCAAATTATGAAGACGCTAAGACGTCTGGTGGATGAACTTGGAAAAACCATCATTATTGTGATTCATGACATAAATTTTGCCTCTTGTTATTCAGATGAAATTGTTGCCCTAAAAGATGGCAAAGTAGTAAAGCAAGGTCCGACCTGTGATGTGATTGATCAATGTGTTTTAAAAGATATCTATGATATGGATATTGACATTAAAGAAATAGATAACCAACGAATTTGCGTATACTTTTGATAATGTAAAAAGGGACTGGTAAAGAATGAAAAGAATTATATATGGTATTTTGTTAACTGTTTTTGCTATTCTTTTAGTAGGGTGTGGTACGAACCAAGAGGATACGCAAAACGTTTCTGATAATGATGAAACAGGAATAATAAAGGTAGAGCATGAATTAGGAACGACAGAAGTAGCGAAAAATCCAGAAAAGGTAGTTGTTTTTGACTTCGGTATTTTAGATACGTTAGATAAATTAAATATTGAAGTCATTGGGCTTCCGCAACAGCTTATTCCTGCTTATTTAGAAAAGTATGAAAGTGATGATTATGTCAATGTAGGTAGTCTAAAGGAACCGGATTTTGAAGCAATTGCTGAAATCGATCCCGACTTAATTATTATTTCTGCTCGTCAAGCCGAATTATATGATCAATTCCAAGAAATTACGGATACAATTTATTTAGGTCTTGATACAACCCGTTATATGGAATCATTTCAAGAAATTACATCCATAATAGGAGAAATATTTGGGAAAGAAGCAGAAGTAAAAGAAGAAATGGATAAAATTGAAGATTCAATAGCCGTTCTTCAAGAAAAGTCCGAGGAAAATGGGCAAAATGCACTTATCATTTTAGCAAATGATGATAAAATAAGTGCTTACGGTCCTAACTCTCGATTTGGTTTAATTCATGATGTATTCGGTATACCAGCCGTTGATGAAGCTATTGAAGTTTCTACCCATGGGATGAATGTATCTTTTGAATATGTTGTAGAAAATGATCCAGACCTATTATATGTCATCGACCGAACGGCCGCAATTGGTGAGGGCTCTTCTGCCAAACAATTAGTAGAAAATAAACAGATGGAAAGATCAAAGGCTTATCAAAATGATAATATAATATACTTAAACCCTGATTATTGGTATCTTTCCGGCGGTGGATTAGAATCTGTTACTAAAATGGTTGAAGAAGTTGCTGACAGTTTAGAATAAAAAAGAAGCTGTTTGAGAAAAACCAATCTCAAACAGCTTTTTCGTTTACGATAAAATAGTAAATGGTTTAGGAGTAACAAGTTAAACAGTAGTGGATCTACAGATTAGCATTCATCTGTTTGAAAGCGGAGACTCGACCAATGCTTAGTCGATTCCTATCAATCACTAATTATTTGCTAAAATGTAAGTGAATATGATTGAATAATGTTTATAGTAGAAATGAGGGAGTTTTAATTTGATGAAAAAATTTTTGACTGGTTTCTTTGCTTTTTTGTTACTAATAGTACTTGTTGCTTGTGGAAATAAAGAAGAACAAGAGACGGAAAATGCAACGAATCCTACAATTGAAATAACAGAAGAAGAAAAAGTAGATGATGATCAGGTGGTCGCAGTAATTAATGGGGAGGAAGTAAATGGAAAAACTTATAATTTAGTCTATACACAGCTGAAATTACAAGCATCTCATTTTGAAGAAGATATAGATTTAGAAGAGATTAAAAGTGCAACAATTGAATCACTAATCGATCGGCAATTATTACTTCAACAGGCAAGAGAAGTCGGAATTGAAATTACAGATGAGATGGTGAACGAAAAACTTGATACATTTAAGTCGGAAAATAGAGAAGCGTTTGACACGTTATTAGCGCAATATCAAATAACGGAAGAAGATTTAAAAGATCAATTAAAATATGAATTGGCAATGAATGAATATATAAATGAAACGATAGAAGTGTCTGTAACAGATAAGGAAATCGAGGAGCATTATGAAAAAGCAAAAGAAGGAAATGATGAAATTCCGGAATTAGATGAAATAAAAAGTAATTTGAAAAGTCAAATTCTCAATCAAAAAAGGATCGAGGAATTAGAAGAAAAAATTAATAAAGTAAAAGAAAAAGCAACAATCGAGGAGAAAATTTAAACTGAAAATGAATGTTACAGTAATTATTGTACATGAATAACTGCTTAATTCGGAAAGTAGAGGCAGTGCAAAAACAAATTAATCCTATCGTATATACATCTTGTTACTATATAATTATGTAGTAATAAGATGTATTTTTATTCCTACTCTTGGAGGGACTATTCATGCAAAAAATAATGATTGTAGAAGATGATCCGAAAATTGCAAATTACATGTATGAAAAAATTGAAAAATACGGTTATCGTGTATTAAGCGTCACTGATTTCTCAGATATAATGAACGACTTTCTTTCCTTTCAACCTCATTTGGTACTTCTTGATATTAACTTACCAAGTTATGATGGGTTTTATTGGTGTCGCCAAATCCGTCAAGTATCGAAATGTCCAGTTATTTTTATATCAGCTCGAACAGGTGAAATGGATCAAGTAATGGCATTAGAGAACGGAGGAGACGATTTTATTACAAAACCTTTTTCGACGGAAATAGTGCTAGCAAAAATAAGAAGTAATTTAAGACGTGCTTATGGGGAATATTCTACTATACATAAAGAGAGAGTAGTTGAAAAAGCAGGTCTACAACTTTATGTGGAACGATTAGAGTTACGTTTTAAAGATCAAACAACGGCTGTTACTAAAAATGAGGCGGAAATTATTGAAGTTTTATTAGAGCGATATCCTAGAGTTGCGGGTCGGGCTGATTTATTGGAAAAACTTTGGGATGATGAAACTTTTGTTGATGATAATACGTTAAATGTTAATATTACACGGGTGCGAAAAAAATTGTTGGATGTTGGTATAAGTGATGCAATTGAAACTATACGGGGTGTTGGCTACCGGTTGCTTGTCACATGGTAGGAGGTGAACTAATTTAATGAAATTGTTTTTAAGGGATCACGTTATTTTAATTGTTACGCAAATAGTTCAATTTATTTCGATTGCAGGTATTTTTTGGTTAGCTGGTTTTCGTAATACAGAGCTTATTTTATATTGTATGTTTCTAGGTTGTTTTTTCCTAGTTTGTTATCTTGCTTATTATTATTTGCATCACCGTAAATTTTATAAAAGGCTTACTGAACCTATTGGTACATTAGACGAATCCTTGCAAAAACTTGACCAAGCGGTCATTTCTGAAAAGTTGGGTGATCTGCTGACATCTCAGTATAATGAATATCAAAAACAAATTGCAGAACTCAATAACAATCAAGAAGAGCATTTAATTTTTATGGACAGATGGGTTCATCAAATGAAAACACCGCTTTCTGTTATTGAACTGATGGCGAAGGACCTTGATGAGCCAGAATCATCGAGCTTTCGTGAAGAAACTGCTCGACTTAAAACGGGTTTAAATATGGTTCTTTATATGGCTAGGCTAAGAACAATCGAGCAAGATTTTCATATTAAGAAAGTTTCGCTACTCAAATTAGTTCAAGAAGTGAATCAAGAAAATAAACGTTTGTTTATTCAAAATCATATTTATCCAGAAGTGAAAGCAAATCAGGAAAAGATATTAGTTGAAACGGATGAAAAATGGCTATTTTTTGTTGTTTCACAATTTATTCAAAATGCAGTAAAGTATTCGGTCAATCAGGCAAATAAGATCCAAATTTCTTTAGACAAAAATGATGATCGAGTTACGCTTGAAGTTAAAGATTTTGGCGTCGGGATTCCAAAAGAAGATCAAAAACGAATATTCGATGCATTTTACACTGGCAAAAATGGCCGTAAGTTTAATAAGGAATCTACAGGGGTTGGACTCTTCTTAGTGCATGAAGTCATCCATTATTTAGGGCACCAATTGGAAGTAGACTCATCAGTTGATAGGGGATCTTCATTCCGAGTTATCTTTTGAACTGAAACCTTACACCATTGTAAGAATGATGAAAGGTACATCGATAGTAGGAATAAATGAACCATTGTATGCTGAAGATAGAAAAAGGAAAAGAGGTTTTGTAGATGTTACAAGTAAAAAATGTAAGTAAAGTATACAAAGGAAAAGTTCCCTATCGTGCATTAACGGATATTAACTTAGCGGTTGAACAAGGTGAGTTTGTCGGGATCATGGGCCCATCAGGAAGTGGGAAGACAACCCTTTTAAATATCATTGCTACGATTGATGAACCTACAGCTGGTGAGGTTTTTATTGAGGGGAATAATCCGCATCGTTTAAGTAAAAATCGGCTGGCAAAATTTCGCAGACAAGAATTAGGATTTGTTTTTCAAGACTTTAATCTCCTTCATACATTGACTGTTGAAGAAAATATTGTGTTGCCATTAACATTAGATCGTAAACGGGTGAAAGTGATGAAAGATAAAGCCCATCAGATTGCCAAAACACTCGGGATCAGTGATATTTTGAATAAACGTATTTATGAAATTTCGGGAGGGCAAGCACAACGGACGGCGATTGCTCGTGCAATGATTCATGAGCCAAAACTCGTGTTAGCAGATGAACCTACCGGAAATTTGGATTCGAAAGCTTCTAAAGGTGTGATGGAATTGCTAACGTTAATGAACGAACACCATAAAACCACGATGCTACTCGTAACCCATGAAGCTCAAGCAGCTAGTTTTTGTGACCGCGTAATTTTTATTCAAGACGGAAAGCTCTATTCCGAAATTCATAAAGGAGAAAGCAGGCAAGTGTTTTTTCAAAAGATCATTGACACACTTTCTCTTTTAGGAGGCAATGACAATGACCTTTCGTCAGTTCGCCTTTAATAATGTTTTTCGGAACATGCGATTATATGTTGCTTACTTTTTAAGTAGTTTGTTCACCGTCATGGTATTTTTCACATTTTTAAACTTTGCCTTTCATCCTGAACTATCAGGGGAGGATATGAATTCGAATGTGTTACAAGGGATGACTGTAGCGGGTGGAATTATCTATGTATTTTCATTTTTCTTCATTTTGTATTCCATGAGTTCATTTTTACAATCGAGAAAAAAGGAATTTGGGATTTTAATGATCCAAGGGATGTCCAATACGCAAATACGATGGATGGTTTTTTTAGAAAATATGGTCATCGGCTTTTTTGCAACCGTAATGGGAATTGCACTTGGCCTAGTCTTTTCTAAAGCAATTCTACTGATTGCGGAAAATGTATTCGTTTTAGAAGGATTAAATTTTTATTTCCCGATGAAAGCTTTAATTATAACCTTTATTTCGTTTATGATTCTATTTCTCTTTATATCAATTTTTGTCACGATCGTTTTACGGACAAATAAATTAGTGACGTTAATTAAAGGAGACAAAATTGGCAAAAGTGAACCTAAAACATCCATTTGGTTGACAATTTTAGCAATAGTTCTGTTAGCTAGTGGATATACAATAGCCTTACGAGTTAAAGGCCCGGCAGTTGTGTTTGCTTTATTTCCTGTTGCTGTTCTCGTCATTATTGGTACGTATTTTTTATTTACACAAGTAAACGTATTTATTATTCGAAAGTTAAAAAGTAATGAAAATTTATTTTGGAAGAAAACAAATATGTTGCTGTTTTCCGATCTATCTTATCGCATGAAAGATAACGCCCGTGCCTTTTTTATGGTTGCAATTATATCAACCGTTGCGTTTACTGCGATTGGTACACTTGTGGGACTCAATTCTTTTTTAACTAGTGGAATAAAATCCGCTCATCCTATTTCATTTGTGTATTCAGTTCAAGAGGAGGATGAGATTACAGACATTGAACAAACGTTTGACCAATATAATTTAACTTATGATAAAGCTGAGGTGAAGCTAACTTATTACGAGCAGGATAATCGTCCAATATTAATTATAACTCCCGACACATACAATGCGTTCGCACAACTTACGGGTAATAAAGAAATTGAGTTAAAGGATAATCAAATGACCGTAGTCGAACAAAGTGATGCGAATATGATGGCAGCACCAACTAATTTAGAAGACTCATCGATTACATTGCAAGATGGAACAAATGTGAACGTAGACAAGAATCTTATAGGTGTTGCACAGCCGAATGTGGTGCCGGAAGTATTCCATTATTATATTGTCAGTGAACAAATTTATGAGCAATTACCTGAACCGGATGGAACAGACGAAGTGATCGGTTGGCAAATTGTAAAAGGTGATAAAGAGACTATTATTGAGGTGGGACGTAAAGTTTCAAATGAACACCCAGGTATGATGGCGATTGATACGGCTGTATACGATATTAATAAAATGTGGAGCCCAATTATGTTTGTCGGACTATTTATCGGCATTGTCTTTTTCGTTTCAGCGGGAAGTTTTCTATATTTTCGACTTTATACAGATCTAGATGATGATAAAGAGAAGTTTACCGCAATTAGTAAAATTGGCTTAACAACAAAGGAAATGAGTCAAGTTATAAGCAGACAAATCACGTTACTGTTTTTTGCACCAATTATTGTTGCAATCATCCATGGGGCAGTCGCTTTAACTGCATTATCGCATATGTTTGGTTATAACTTATTTACTGAATCAACGATTGTTCTAGGAAGCTTTTTCGTCATCCAAGTAATCTATTTTTTTATTGTTCGTTACTTCTACACAAAGCAAGTAAAATTGGCTGTAAAATAATGAAAAGACTGTGGGGATCATTTCTCCACAGTCTTTTTATGTAACCTAAGATGAACGTACAATTTTTGTCACCGCTTTGATAAATTGTTCCATTTCCTCATTCGTGCCAATTGTTATCCGTACGTAGTTATCAATTGGTTTTGTGCCAAAGTAGCGGATGAGAATATTTTGTTCGCGTAATGTTTCATATAATTTTTCTGCTGCAACTGTCGGATGACTTGCAAATACAAAGTTTGTTGCAGAAGGTAGCACATTAAAACCTAATGATTTAAGTTGAGCAGTCGTCCAAGCCCGGGTTGCCATAATTTTTTCTGTTGTTTCTTGAAAATATTGTTCGTCTTTCATTGCTGCGATTGCTCCTGCCATTGCTAGCCGATCAATCGGATACGAGTTAAATGAATCTTTCATCCGAATTAATGCTTGAATTAATTGTTCATTTCCGATTGCAAAGCCGACTCGAAGTCCTGCTAGTGCTCGTGATTTGGACATTGTTTGAATGACGAGCAAGTTATCGTATTTGTCTGTAAGTGAAACGGCGGATTCGGATGCAAAGTCGATATAAGCTTCATCAACAATAACGACTCGATCTCGGTTATTTTGAACAATCTTTTCAACCTGCTCAAGAGGTAAATAAATACTCGTTGGTGCATTTGGATTTGGAAAAATGATTCCGCCTTCTGAATGAAAGAACTGCTTGACATCGAGACTAAAGTCTTGCAGCAATGGTACTTCTTGATACGTAATATTAAAAAGTTTTGCATACACAGGATAGAAACTGTACGTTATATTCGGGAATAAAATTTGTCTGTCAGGTTCAAAAAAAGCCATAAATGAAAATGCCAATACCTCATCTGAACCATTTCCAATAAATACATTTTCCATACTTACCTCGTAATACTCAGCAACTGTTTTTCGTAAATCCTCCATCGTTGGAGAAGGGTATAAACGTAAGTCTTTATCCACTTCGTCTGAAATACCCTTTAGTACTTTGGGCGAAGGAGGATAGGGGTTTTCATTTGTATTTAGTTTTATGATACTTTCTTTATTTAGTTGTTCTCCTGGAACATATGGTTCCGCTCGTTTTGCCATCGAACTCCAAAATTTAGTCATTGGCATCCTCCTTTTTATCGACGTGTCTTTCATACAATACGTCTTTAATATCAGAAACTGTCACGTCGGTCATATTCATTAAAACGAGCGTATGATAAACGAGATCAGCGATTTCCCACTTAATTTCTTCCTTATCATTATTTTTTGCCCCGATAATGACTTCACTTGTTTCTTCGCCAACTTTTTTCAATACTTTGTCGATACCTTCGTTAAATAAGTACGTTGTATACGAACCTTCTATCGGGTTTTTCCGACGGTCCGCAATGACATCGACAAGTGTATGGATGACTTCTCGTTTTGGCTTATCCTGCTCTTGCACAACTTGATAAAAGCAAGATTCTTTCCCTGTATGACAAGCAGGACCAAGAGGTTCTACCGTAATTAATAATGCATCTTCATCACAATCAAGAGCAATACTTTTTACATTTTGCCTGTTCCCAGATGTTGCTCCTTTATTCCACAATTCTTTTCTTGATCGACTGTAGAACCACGTTTCCTTTGTTTCGATCGTTTTCTGTAATGCTTCTTCATTCATATAGGCAAGCATTAAAACTTTGCCTGTCACGCTATCTTGAACAACCGCTGGTATTAGTCCATTTTCATCATAGGTGATTTTTTCTAACATGATTAAATCTCCTCTACTGGAATATCGAAGTTAAGTAAGTATTCTTTTAAATCAGTTATATTCATTTCTTCATAATGAAATACAGAAGCAGCAAGTGCTGCATCGGTATTTCCTTCTGTTAGTACTGTTCTGAAATGATCCATTTCTCCAGCGCCGCCACTAGCTATAACAGGTATGGTTACAGCTTTTTTAACTGCTTTATTTAAT
>Ga0079225_10001039_pt1 | contig 15439 bp, 16 predicted proteins | sample Poulit2012_FD_76344 | JGI IMG/M metagenome (GOLD analysis project Ga0079225, IMG submission 76344) | Agricultural soil microbial communities from Georgia to study Nitrogen management - Poultry litter 2012 | ecosystem: Environmental > Terrestrial > Soil > Agricultural land | place: USA: Georgia... | reverse complement strand
TTCGATTTCCAATAATTATTCGCTTGCGCAATCGTTTGGTAATGAATGGCGATCACTTGTGATGCAAATATGATACTATCGGCATTTTTTGAGTATTTGGGCCGGATTTTTTCTCTTATTTTCTCATTCGGTTGAACTTTTTTAACACCTTCTTGAGCAAGTTCAATCGCTCGTTCAAATCCTTCTTCGGGTGTTTTCGTGATTAAACTTTTTTTCCAATTACTCATTCGTTCCAACTCCTTTATTTGTGTACATACTTTTAATATATGACGTTTGGAACATGACGTTCGTTGATATAAAAAATAAATGATCAATCAAATATCTTTATTTTTATTTGAAAGTAAAGTTATAAAGTGTGTTAAAATTTTAGCCGTTAATCCCCAAATAACTTTATCGCCGTATTCATAAAAAAGTTCATTGATGTGGCGGGTTTGCCAATCGTAATTTTTTCCGCCGATGATCAAATCATAGGGGAAATTTTTTTCTGGAAGAACTTGAAAATCTACTTTATATGCTTTAGGCTCTGTTTGAAGAAAATATGATAATGGCACAGTAAAAATTTCTTGCACTTCATAGGGATTAGGTGACATTTGACCGTAGTTGATCACACGTCCCATATAAGGATATATGATTCGGCCAAAGTGAGATACAATGTAATCGAGTGGAATGATATCATATATATGTGTTGCTGGAATGCCTAATTCTTCTGACGTTTCCCGAATAGCCGTATGTTTAGCCGTCCTATCACTTTGATCAATTTTCCCCCCAGGAAAACAAATATCGCCTGGTTGATTTCTTAAATTCATAGATCTTACTTCAAATAAAATATGAGTTTCATCTTTCTTTTCGATCAGCGGTAGAAGTATAGCATATTTGCTAAAGTTTTGTTCTCCGAGTATAGAAGGTTTACGATATCGCAATCTTTTTGCAATGTCAGTCGCTCGCAAGGCGTCACCCCCGTTATTTTATATTCATTATAAAATGTTAACATTATAAAAACGAGTAAATACAATTTGCAATGTCTCTAGTTGTGTTGATCGCTCTTATATATGTTACTATTTTGGTGATATAGCTTGTATAAAAGTTTTACATCCAGGGTGATGTGTCAATGATTAAAATTATTCCACCTAAAATATTTAGTTTTTCTGAATGTATTGCTTTTTTAAAACGATCTCGTCAGTCGTTACTACATCGTGTTTATGAGCGAGAAATTTATAAAGCACTTCGAATAGCTGGAAGGAAAATTCTTATTCGAATAACATTTGATCAAAGAGCGTTAATAATTACTTTTCCCCAAGCTCAGCCGACCCATCATATGAAACAACATATTAAAAAATATGTTTTGCTATGGTTTGATTTAGAGCGGGATATATCTTCATTTTATCACATGGCTAAAGCTGATTCGATTTTATGTCAATTGACAGAAAAATATTATGGTTACCGAATGATTAGAATTCCCGATTTTTTCGAGGCAATGTCGTGGGCAATTATAGGCCAACAAATTCATTTAACGTTTGCTTATCGCTTAAAAAAACGTTTGGTTGAATATTATGGTGAGAAACTCATGTGGGAAGGTGTAGATTTTTGGCTATTTCCTAAACCTGATAAAATCGCTTTACTTAATGTGTCAGATTTAAGAAATTTGCAATTTTCGCGAAGAAAAGCCGAATATATCATTGATATTGCAAGACTATTGAGTGAAGGTAATATTTCTAAGGAAATGTTTCAGCAAAAAAATTATATAAATTTAAAAAAGCAATTAATGCGCCTAAGAGGTGTCGGACATTGGACGGCAGATTATGTAATGATGCGCTATTTTGGACGATCTGAAGCATTTCCTATAGCAGATGTTGGTCTTCATCGTGCGCTGGAGGATCGACTTACGCTCGGACGAAGACCAACGATAGAAGAGATTAGAAAACGAGCTAAATCTTGGAGAGGATGGGAAGCTTATGCGACATTTTATCTTTGGCGTTCACTTTATGAATAAGCTAAATGATATAAATAAGGGTTTAAAATTTACTTAATGACCTTCTGAATGGTCATCGTCGCTCGTTAGTAAATGTTGCGCTGATTTTTTAAATTCTTTAATCGTCTCACCGACAGCCCGGCCAATTTCGGGTAGTTTATTTGGACCGAATGTAAGAAGGGCAATGACGAAAATAAGGATTAGGCCAGGTATGCCAATATTGTTGATACCCATGAAACATCACCTTCTCATCTGTTAATTTTAACTTACTTATTTGCAACTATTTTTATGTTGCAAATGATTGAGCCTTTTATGCGAATTTATGTTTTGTCTTACTTTTAGCGAGTTGACCACCGTTATCTAAATATTTTTCAATGCCTTCAGCTGCACGATAGGCTAAAGCACCGACAGTCGGTGTCGGGTGATGTCCAGGAAAGTGTGGAAATGCTGAAGCGCCAACGACGAAAATATTATCAACATCCCACATTTGTAAATAATTGTTTACAGCAGATGTGCTCGAATCATCGCCCATAATAACGCCACCTGCATAATGGCCACCTTGATAAATGTGATCAAATTCTTTAGGAATATCATCAGGATCGATGATATCAGCTCCCATTTCCTCCATGATTTCTTTACATCTTTCAATGCCGAATTTAGCAATATTACGGTCCTGATCTGTATATTTGTATGTTGCACGGATTAACGGGTCATTGAATGTATCTGTATATGTCGGATCAAGATCTAAGTAATTGTGCCACCAAGGCATATTAGCAGCTGTATACCATATATTTAATGTTCGATGGGCATAATATATTGAGTTTTTCTTAAATTCTTTCCCCCAACGCGGTGTTCCTTTTGGTACGTGATTGCTAGCAATAGCACCATCACCATACTGGCGAAGTTCGATAGCTCCACCGTTGATAAAATCGACATCTGTATGATCAAAATTATCAGCAGCAAAATCACTCATCGTCCCACCTAGTGCGCCGGCACCCATATACCAATTAAACTTTTTATCGTCAAAAAATCCACGCGCACCAAGAAAAGCCATATTAAATTGTCCGGTAAAATTCCGCCCGATAATACCTTTCTTCGTCTTCGGATCATAAGGCTCCCCAATCTCTGATAACATTAATAAACGATTGTTCGTAAACGTAAATGCGGATAAAACAACGACATCAGCTGGTTGTTCATATTCTTGACCAGTGTTTGTGTCAACATATATGACGCCATTTGCCTTTCCATCTTTGTACAATATGCGCCGGACGTAGGCGTTCGTTCGCAATTCGAAATTATCATGTTCTAATGCCGTTGGAATAACTGTCACTAAAGCATCGGATTTAGCTCCGAAATCACACCCATAATGAGTACAAAAGGCACAATATTGACATTGATTAATGACTTGCCCATCTGGATTTTCATATCTTTCGGATAAATTTCCAGCAGCCATTTGATAAGGATGATAACCTAAATTTTTTGCGGCATCTTTAAAGAGTCGAATAGGTGGTGTCTCTTTAAGAGGTGGTGTTGGATAATCATTGGAACGTTTAGCACCTAAAGGATCAGGCTCACCGGATAATCCTGCTGTTTTTTCAAAGCGATCGTAATATTTTTCAAAATCATCATACGTTATGCCCCAATCTTGGATTATCATTCCCTCTGGTATTTTATCTTTGCCATATTTATCAATAGTCTTGCGATAAATTTCAAAATCATAAGGCCAATAACGGTATGATGAGCCTGCCCAATGAACACTTCCCCCTCCTAAATCTGTACCAGCCATCATTTCATCTCTTGTTCTTACAGGAAGCGCAACGTCATCTAATGTACTTCGGGACGTAATTGTTTCATAAGCTAAATCTTGCATCATTTCAAAACGATTTGTAAAACGCAACTCATCTTTAACTCCGGTATAATCGGAAGTTTTTTTCATATCTCCTCGCTCAAGCGCGACAACTTTTTTCCCTGTTTTCGCTAGTTCAGCGGATATAATGCCACCCGCCCAACCTAAACCAACGATCACAACATCAACTTTATCTAATGATGTAACCATATGATTACGTCCCTCCTTGATAGTCACGTAAACTTTTTTGTTCCATTACAATAAACTCTTCTGACTCAATATCATCAATATAGGCCATTCTTGGACCTGGATACTCTTTCATTTTCCAACCCATCATATGTTTGTTTCCGCCATATACAGGATCAGCATATACACCTTCAATAGTCATTTGTAATAGGAAATTGAAAAATGTAATTGATACAACACCGTTCATGTCTACTTCCCCATTTTCAAACATTTGTAATACTTCATCTTGTTGCTCTTCCTCTAAATCGGTAAAACTATCACCGAATTGGTCTTTGCTTACTTTTTCAATGGTTCTTAATCCATAAAGAAACAACTCACCCCGATTAAGCCTCGTTTGGTACCTTGGTGTTGGAGTAGGTGCTTTTGTCGAAGTGTTCGCTCCGGACTTATCTTGATCTGTATCTTTACGTTGATAATCTTCTATGTCTTGAGTTTGCATAAACGGATCATGCATATACTCTTTTGCATTTGTTCCCCAAGATCCTGCGAGTTGTTTGTCAATAAAATAAGGGACACCTAACTCAATAGCACCGGGACCTAGATCATCTTCAGGAAAGATGCGTTCTGTTGCTGCAGCTAAAACAGCAAAATCTTCGCTTCTATCGAAAAACACCCGTGCCTCTTGCAAGTTTTGCTCTTGAGTATCTTTCGTTTCGGTGTCTTTTGTTTGGAGCTGATTTGTTAAAAATCCACCAAGTAATGATCCACCAACAACACCACCGGCAACTAAACCAGTATTCTTTAAAAAGTGTCGTCGACTATATAACTTTTCCTCGTTATCAGCCATATTAGATCTCTCCTATGCTTAAGTTTAATGATTTTTTAGCATGTAAGATTAAAATATTTATGACATGTCAAATGGTAACAATCTTATGTTGTCCCGCTTTATAATTTTTATCCAAATAGAATGTGTCAAACGAAAAAAACTGCGATCAAAGGGTCTAAAAATAGCCTTTGATCGCAGTTTTAATATTTATTCACTATCATTTAAAGTTAACTTCAATTTCTTCATCATTTAAAAACAATTTATTTATTGCAGGTTCAGTTGTGGCAATGATGTGTCCTTTACGAATGACATAAAGACAATCACTTATGAGACGAATTGCTTCTTTGATATTTAGCATTTAAAATTATACAATCAGCTTCATTTCCTAAGACAATGCCATAATTGCTATCTTGCAATGTTTTTGCACCGTTAAAGGTAATCATGTGAAATAATTGGCCTATTTGCTGATCGCTATTTAAATGGGCTGTATGGACGAGTAAATGAGCAGCTTGCAACATACTTCCTTTACCAAACGGGTTAAAGGGGTCCATAATATTGTCATTGCCGAGGCTAATATTAATGCCGTGCTCAAGTAATTCATCAATACGTGTAATACCACGCCTTCTTGGATAACCATCTAGACGATTTTGTAAAAGGGCATTAGAAAATGGATTGGCAACAATATTAACTTCAGATCGTTTTAAATTACCGATTAGTTTTTGTGCGTAGTCATTGTTATAATTGTGCATCGCCGTTGTATGACTTGCTGTAACGAGATGTTTCATATCATATTTAATGGCATATTTAGCAATCACTTCCACAAAACGTGATTGTTCATCACTTGTTTCGTCTGTATGAATATCTATAAGCTTATCATACTTTTCCGCTAATTCGAAAATATGTTCAATATGTTTAATACCATCTTCCCGCGTTAATTCGACTTGGGGGATACCACCGACGACATCTGCCCCCATCTGAATGGCTTGTTCTAATAAATGCGCCATCCCGTTATACGAGAAAATGCCATCTTGTGGAAAGGCAACAACCTGAATGTCGACGAAATCTTTCATCTCATCTTTAAGCTCCAATATAGCTTTTATTATTTTTAAATATGGTTCAGTTGTGTCTGTATGTGCACGGATGCGGAGAACGCCGTTTGCTATCAGCCAGAAAATCGCCTTTTTCGCTTTCTTTTTAATCGCTTCTTTTGTAATGTTTTGTTTATATTCACGCCAAATATCAATGCCTTCTAAAAGTGTACCGCTTTCATTTAATCTCGGTTTTCCGGATGTTAATGCTGAATCGAGATGGACGTGGGATTCTACAAAAGGTGGTGTTACAAGTCTACCATTAGCATCAATCTCTCGTTTGGCGCTTTCATGAATATGTTTGTCTATGCGGTAAAATTTTTCATCCTTTATAGCAATATCAACTAAATGTGGATGATTTAACAGCTGGGCTTGTCGAATGATTAAATCCACGTAACTCCTCCTTTTAAAGTACTTACTTTAAATCATAATATGAAAATAGAAGAAGGCAAGGATAACCTTGTTATATAACTTATGATGATATGAATTGTATGATATGATAAATAATGTCATAACGAATGAGAACAATTGTTAAGTTAAAGAGGGGATTAAAATGAGTTTAATGACGATGATCTTTTTTATCGTTTTTATGATACCGATCACGTTAGGTATTATTTTTCTACGTAAGTCGAAAAAATTTGCTACAATTATATTAAGTGTTCCATTTATTTTTATTGTCCTTGTTGGTGCTTGGTGGTTTTATGAAACAAATCATCGTTTTGTTGGTGATACAGATTTAGCAGATGAACATATCGGTGATTTAACATTATATGATGATGTAACTGAAGAGCTTATTGAATCATATGGATCGTATAAAAAAGAAGATAATATTAATTATGATGAATTGTTCGTTTTTGATCAGTTAGATATCGGAGCGAGTGTTCACGATGAAATTATATATATTCGTGCAAAAACGCCAAAGCTATCTACAAGTAAAGGGGTTAAAATCGGTGATCATATAGAAGATGTTACAGAAAAATACGGTGATAAATATTACAAGCGAGCGGATATGGGTATGGGTGAATCATTAAATTATGTTGATCGTGATGCAAAAATACATTTACAATTTTATGTAGATGGCAAAGACATTTCTTATATTTCTATGACGGCGTTATAAAAAAATAGGGATTGTAATCCCTATTTTTTTATGGCTCATATACTTAATGTCAAAAGGGGGCTTTGTAAACAATTCGCCCTTTCCTTCCTTTCGTCGTTTCTGCTTTTTTTAGCGAGTTTATAATGGCATTTTCCGTAGATTCAATGACTGCTTGAAACAATTGATTCATGATCGGATGATCATCACGAAGAAATGTAGTCGTTTCAAAAGGTGTTTCTTTTTTATAATCGTATATATTTGCAGTGGAGAATGCAATCGCGATATCACCGCTTCCATGGGCGATATGACTACCTGTTCTCCCTAAACTAGCTGTACAACGTTTAGCAAGCCTTTTTAATTGTCGATCATAAAGCGGTGCATCTGTTGCAACAATCATCATGATCGATCCATCAGGCGTTTCTATTTTGTTTTGATTAAAGTTAGCAAATAAAGCTTCTTGACGTTTACCAAAATTGCTTAAAACGAGACAACCAACAGTGTATGTCATTTGTTGACACGTTACTTGACGAGAGGATGTTCCGATCCCGCCTTTATAACCGAAACATACCATTCCTTTACCTGCGCCTATATCTCCCTCTTCAATACAGCCACTTTTAGCACGATGGATGGCTTGAATTGCATGTTCAGGCCGAACGGCTTGAAATCGCATTGAATTTAAATAACTATCGTTGCATTCTCCAACGACAATGTTAATAGAACTTGCAAAATCACCAATTGCTTTATCCTGATTAAGCATGTATGTTAATGCCCCCTCAAGTACAGGACCAACGCTAAATGTATTTGTAAGCATAATCGGTGATTCAATAAGGCCTAATTCGTCTATTTGAATGAGTCCGGTCGACTTACCAAAGCCATTAATCACTACAGCGCCTGCACGCACTTTTTTTCGAAATAAGTTTTCGCTATGAGGAAGGATCGCTGTGACACCGGTGCAAATGGTGTCTTCATCATCCACTGTTTTATACAATGTTACATGTCCAACTTTAACCCCATCAACATCTGTAATGCTATTGTAGCATCCTTTTTCTAACGCCATAGATCGGTGCCTCCACAAATAAAAAAATCATATACGTTACATTGTAACAGATTTGTTTGTTTTCGAAGCGATAAACTTTGCTATACTTGATGTAGAAAAATGAGTCATTTATATAGATTTTCATCAAATTTTCATATTGAGCATTTATAGTAGGTATAACATATTATTGGAGGAAATAAAATGGCAACACTAGCGGTACTAACGTCAATTGGGATTATAGTGGGCAGTTTTATCGGCGCTTTTCTTTTTTATTATATCGTTAGTCCGCAATCTTCGCGAGAGAAACGGAAAATGATTGAACAAATAACTTCCATTCTTATAAACTTTGTTATTTTTATTTGGATCGGGAAAATATGTGTTCATATTCATCTTTTTATAAGGGATCCATTGGCTGTCTTAGCGTATCCGAGCAATACTGCATCGTTTTATGTCGCTTGTTTGTTCATAGTGATCTATTTAATATATAAAGTGAAGCGACATCATTTTCATATATGGTCGCTTATATATACGTTTGTGCCAATTTTTCTCGTCGCTTCATTTATTTATCATTTTGCTCAAATTGTATGGATGGATCATACATTTGCATGGGTTGAATTCGTTTTATTAACGTTCCTACTTCTCGGGTATTTATTGGTTTATAGACATGTAACAAAGACATTGCAAACTTTTATACTTTTGTTCACTTGGAATATAGGTAAAATAGTTATTGCATTCTTATTACCATATACAACGATTTTCGGTTACACAGTTTCGATAACATTTTTATTTATATTACTTATATTTAATATCTTTCTATTTATATATGACCAAAGGAGTGTATTGACATGACTGGTGCAGCAGATATTACTGTATGGCTTGCTTTTGGTGCAGGGATGCTCTCTTTTTTAAACCCTTGTACATTACCTATTTTTCCGGCTTATTTATCGTATATAACAGGTGTTAGTGTTAAAGAATTAGAAAGTAATGAGAGTATTCATATTCGGCGAAAGTTGCTCATCCATTCGATTTTTTTCCTTATTGGTGTTTCTTTAGTATTTATAAGTTTAGGGGTTGGTGTGTCACTTTTAGGTCAGTGGATAAAAGGAATTTTAGCGGGCAAATCAGGTTTATTTATTCAACGAATCGCAGGTATTTTCATAATCGTTATGGGACTTTTCGTTGCAGGTTGGCTTAACATTAAGTCTTTTATGAAGGAGAAGAGGTTTCAATTTACGAAAAAGCCAGTCGGTTATTTAGGAACAATTTTTGTTGGAATAGGCTTTGCAGCTGGTTGGACACCGTGTATTGGTCCGATATTCGCATCGATTTTACTCATAGCAGCAAGCCATCCAACACAAGGAACATTGTATACATTTGCTTATGTTATCGGTTTTGCGATTCCTTTTTTAGTGTTAACGTTTTTCCTCGGTTCAACAAGATGGCTTGTCCGCCATAGTCAACCTATTATGAAAGTTGGTGGCTCAATTATGATTATCATGGGGGTTGTACTATTTACGGGTCAAATGTCGCGCATTTCAAGCTTTTTATTAAATTTGGTTCAAGATACGTGGTTAACGAATTTAGGATAACAGATGGAGGGTCATTGTATGAAAAGAGCTATTATTATTATTGCGATTGTCGGGATGTTTGGATGGGCTGTTTATGATTTAGTAGTGACAGATGAGGAAACGACTGAAGAAGATAGCACGCAAACCGAAAAGTCACAAGAAGATGTTGAAGTCGATCAAGGTGAAGAAGAAACTGAAGTAGCAGATGATGCCGAAGTGGGACTTGAAAAGGGAGATGTCGCACCGGATTTTGAATTGTCAACGCTTGAAGGTGAAACGATGAGACTTTCCGATTTTCGTGGTGAACCGGTTATGCTTAATTTTTGGGCGACATGGTGTCCACCTTGTCGAGCTGAAATACCGGATATGCAAAAATTTTATGAAGATAAAGATGTTACGATTTTAGCCGTTAATTTATATGGTTCGGAACAAGATAAAGACGACGTTCCGGAATTTATTGAAGAATTTGGTATGACGTTTCCAGTTTTACTTGATGAAGAATCAAAAGTTTCTACGAAATATAACATCCAACCTATTCCGACGACATATTTAATTAACTCAGACGGCCGGATTCATAATTTGGCGTTTGGACCTTTAAATTATGATTTAATGGTACAGGAATTTGAGAAAATGGAGTGATCATTTGAGCGTGGGAGAAATCGTTATGGTCGTTGAAGATGATTTCATGATTCGAGATCTCGTTAAAATTTATTTGGAAAAAAACAATTACACAGTCATTGAAGCAAGCGATGGTGAAGAAGCAAAACATATGTTTTTAAAACATCATCCGTGTCTTATCGTTTTAGATTTAATGTTGCCGAAATTAAGTGGTGAAGCATTTTGTAAGTGGGTACGTAACCAAGATCAGTTTGATACATCTATCATTATGCTATCAGCTAAAGCGCGTGTCGACGATAAAATTGCCGGCCTAAAAATGGGGGCTGATTCATATATTACAAAACCGTTCGACCCGAATGAACTCATTGCCCAAGTCGAAGCAGTATTACGTCGGACAGGGCAATTTTGCCAAAAAATCGTTTGTTCGGGCTTAGCTATTATGCCACGTAAAGGTGAAGTTTTATTGTATGATCAAAAAATTTATTTAACGAAGCATGAATTTAATTTACTTTATTATTTCATGCAACACCCTAATGTCGTTTTTTCACGTGAACAACTCGTTAGGAAAATTTATCCAATAGATGAACAAGCAATTTTAGATCGAACGATTGATGCACATATTAAAAAGCTTCGGGAAAAAATTGAAGATGTTCCATCAAAGCCAAAGCGCATTCGAACGGTTCGAGGAATGGGGTATAAATTTGTCGATTATTAAACAAATGAAACGTATCCTTCCTAAAGGATTTTTAAGTCGCTTGACATTTTTAAATGTTTTAGTCATTGCAATTGCTATCGTCGTAAGCGGATTGGCGGTTTATCAAACGGCCTGTTTTCTCGTCGAGGGAATCGGAAATGTTAATGCACATGTCCAGAAGCAATTTAATTCAATATTATTTCGCTACTTATGGATATTTAGCATCATCGTAATTGTTATTGGAAGTATTCTTCATTACTATTTAACGAAAACGTTGATTAAACCTATACGTTTACTCATTCAATCAACAAAAGTGCTTCGCAAAGGAAAATATCCTGACCCGATTACAGTTGACTCGTATCATGAGATTGGAGAGCTTGTGGAACAATATAATTCATTAATTTATCAACTACAATTAGATGATGAACGGCGAAAAAAACTTATAACTGATGTATCCCATGAACTAAGAACACCTTTAGCGAATTTAAATGGCTATTTACATGCCCTTAAAACTGGTGTCATTACTGGAGATCAAGATTTGTTTGAGTCGCTCTATGATCAATCAAATCGTTTAACAGAGATGCTTGAACAACTAGAACAGTTAAAAGAATACGATGACGTTTCTTCACAAACATTTACGAAAAAAGCAAATATAAATATAGTAAAAGAAATTCAACAATGCGTGTTAGCGTTTGAATGGGCGATGAAACAAAAAGGTATTGATATAGACGTTCACATGGAAAATGGTCATTTGTCTGTTTATCGTGAAGGTATCCAACAAGTATTAACGAATTTATTAGATAATGCGATTCAATATTATGATGGAAATGGCCCGATCACTGTTTATGGTCAGAAACTAAAAGATCATTATTACGTTTCAATCGGTAATCCTGGTATAACCATTCCAGCAGAAGATGAAGATCATATCTTTGAACGCTTTTATCGTGTTGATGACTCACGCAGTCGAGAGACAGGTGGCTCGGGACTTGGTTTGGCGATTGCTAAGGAAATTGTTGAGCATCATAATGGTGACATCGGATTTACAGCAAAAGAAAACTATAACGTATTTTGGTTCACATTACCATATGTTTCGTAAAGGTATGTGAACTATTTATTTGCTTGTGTATATACGAATGGAAATGTGTTGCTATGTCAGTTAAACTTATAGGTGAGTAATATGTGCGATGGAGGATAGAAAGAGATTGAATAATATTAAATTTTTATTATATCAAATCTTAGCCATCGGGATTATTTGGAGTGGCATGGCTTTCTTTTTTGATGATTTATATAAGCAAGGGAAAATTATTTTTTATATTGTTACATCTTGGTTATTGTTTTTGCTCGTCCTTTTAGTAAAAGAAATTGTTAAATATCGCAAGAAATTGTAACAAAATTATTTTTGCTTAAAATAATTAAAATCGCTCCATTTTTTATTTTCTGCTTATTTGACATATACTAACATTCATGATTTAGTAAATATAAAAGATATATGAAAATCCACTAGGGGTGCCGTTTTGGCTGAGAAAAGATGTTAAATCTTTATCCCTTTGAACCTGATCTAGATTATACTAGCGTAGGGAAGTGGAGCGAACTGATAAGTATATTATCAATGAACCCACTCCATACGAGTGGGTTTTTAATTTTGATAAAGATACATATTTACTACGCGAACTAAGGGGGTGGATTTTCAATAAACGAGGGGAGGATGTAAAATGAGTCAAAAGGTATCAACGGCTTTGACAATTGCAGGTACAGATCCGACAGGGGGGGCAGGAATACAAGCAGATTTAAAAAGTTTTCAAGAGCGTGAAGTTTTTGGCATGAGTGTGATTACATCAGTCGTTGCACAAAATACTTTAGGTGTGCAAAATGTTCATCACATGCCGATTTCTTTTATTAAAGATCAGTTAAATAGTGTGTTTACTGATATTATCCCACAGGCATTAAAAACTGGAATGATTGCAACACCAGATATGATGAATGTCATCGGTAAATATATTAAAGCATATAATATTCCTTACGTTATCGATCCAGTTATGGTTGCTAAAAGTGGAGACTTATTAATGGATAAAATATCCCAACAAACGGTTAAAGATATACTTATACCTTTAGCGAGTGTAGTTACGCCAAATTTACCAGAGGCGGAAGTATTGTTAAATACAAAGATTAAATCAGTTTCAGATGCAGAACGAGCAGCCAAAATGATCGTCGATGTATTAGGTGCTCAATCGGCAATCGTTACTGGAGGACATTTTGCAAATAACCCTGTTGATATTTTATACGACGGTGAAAACTTCCATCATTTCACAGCTACATTTATTGATACAAAACATACACACGGTACGGGATGTACATTTTCCGCAGTGATAACGGCTGAACTTGCAAAAGGTACAAAACTTGTTGATGCTGTTAAAATTGCAAAAGACTTTATAACAGATGCCATAAGATATAGTTTGGAGCTTGGCAAAGGAAATGGTCCGACAAATTATTGGGGATATCGGCTCAAAGGACTTCCACAAAAATAGGGGGGGAAAATTGATGAATCACTTAAATATGATTCGACAAAAAAATCCACTCATTTACAATATCACGAATCAAGTCGTCAAAAATTTTACGGCAAATGGTTTACTTGCCCTCGGTGCTTCACCAGCTATGGCAAATGCTCCTGAAGAGGCAGAAGAAATGGTGAGGCAAGCTGATTGTCTCGTATTAAACATTGGGACTGTTTCTAAAAACCAAGTAGAAGCGATGTTGTTAGCCGGTCGCGAAGCAAACAAAAATAATATTCCAGTTATACTAGACCCTGTCGCTGTTGGTGCAACAACTTTTCGTACGAATGCTGTTAAAACAATATTAAAGCACGTTTCATTGACAGCGATACGTGGGAATGCTGGAGAAATAGCGACTATTTTTTATGAGCAAACGAATGTCAAAGGTGTTGACTCCCTTGTTGAACATTTAAAGGCAGATGTTGTAAAAAATGTTGCTAAAACTTATCAAACGAACGTTATAGCAACAGGAAAAAAAGATTTACTTTCGAACGGAAGAAAAGTGTTCAAGTGTATTAATCAGGCATCGATGCTTCCTTATCTTACAGGTTCTGGTTGTTTGCTATCTGCTGTTATCGGTGCTTTTATCGCTGTGAGCAATGATCCATTTATAGCAATTAAAGAAGCTGTTATCGGCTATAGTATAGCGGGGGATTTAGCACAGAGAAAAGCAACTGGCCCAGGAACTTTTTTACCAGCTTTTATAGATGCATTATATCATTTAGAACATGATGATATATTAAAGTATGCAAACATAAAAGAAATTAAAGGTGAAACAGATGACATTTAATCCAAATATTTTACAATTATATTTTATTATGGGAAGTCAAAATACGACACTCGATCCTTTGTTTGTTTTAAAAGAGGCGATTAAAGGTGGCATTACATGTTTTCAATATCGTGAAAAAGGTTTTTCTGCTAAAATCGGCATAGATAAAAAGAATTTGGGAAAAGAGCTAAGGGATCTTTGCTGGAGACACGATATACCGTTTGTTGTCAATGATGATGTTGAACTAGCCATTGAACTTGAAGCTGACGGTATTCATATTGGCCAAGATGATGCGCCCATTGAAGAAGTGAGAAAAGTTATTCCAAGCCACTGTTTTATCGGCTTATCAACATCTACAGTAAAAGAGTCGTTAAATGCTGAAAAGCGTGGAGCTGATTACATCGGGGTTGGACCGATTTATCCGACGCAAACGAAAACAGATGCATTGGATCCGATAGGTGTTTCTGGCTTTAAAGAGATCAAGCGCCACATATCCATTCCAGCAGTTGCCATTAGTGGTATTAACGAAGATACGGCTCGACCTCTTTATGAACAAGGGGCAGATGGCATTGCTGTCGTTTCTGCTATTAGTCAAGCGTCTGATCCATTGTTAGCGACGCAAGTCTTAAAAAAGATTGCTAAACGATATCAGGTTTAGGTTTTCTACAAATTCTCGTAGAAAACCTTTTTCCTTTACATGTATTATTAAAATTAGAGTATAATATTTGGAATATTTACAACTATTTCGTCTTCATTTATAATCATGATAAGATATATCTTATATATTTTTTATACATGGGAGAGATATGTTAATGGTAAATACAGTTTGGTCGCTTATACCACCTATATTAGCTATTGTAATGGTACTTGTTACAAGACGTGTACTGTTTTCCCTTGGTGTCGGGATTGTAGCATCTGCTTTTTTTATTGCAAATTTCAATATTAAACATTCATTATGGCATATATGGGAATCGTTTAAGTTAGTGTTTGTGGAGGATGGTGCTTTAAATACGTGGAACGTATATTTACTACTTTGTGTACTTTTATTAGGTGTTTTAACAGCTTTTGTTAGCATGATGGGGGGAACGAAAGCGTTTGGCGATTGGATGATCAAGCGTGTAAAAACACGTAGAGGTGCCCAACTTATGACGATGTGTCTTGGAATGATTATTTTTATCGATGATTATTTTAATA
>Ga0079225_10001038_pt1 | contig 15440 bp, 17 predicted proteins | sample Poulit2012_FD_76344 | JGI IMG/M metagenome (GOLD analysis project Ga0079225, IMG submission 76344) | Agricultural soil microbial communities from Georgia to study Nitrogen management - Poultry litter 2012 | ecosystem: Environmental > Terrestrial > Soil > Agricultural land | place: USA: Georgia... | reverse complement strand
TAAACTGTTTCCTTTGAATCAGAGACCACGGATACCTGATATTGCTTATATGATTTTATCATTCAGCTATTCAAATGAATCCTGGATTTCCTCTTCAGTCCTGTCGGTGCCTTCTTTATCGCTTTTGATGTCTTTGCCTTTCGGGACTTTACGGTCCTCGTTCTTCTCTACTTCATCCGCAGGGTTCTCTTCCTCGCGCGCCTTTTCGGCAGCGTCTTCGAATTCTTCCTTTTTATCTTTCCCGTCTTTGAAACTCATTTGTGTCATCACTCCTAATCGGGTATGGATACCATATAATATTATTTTTTATCTGTATTACTTTTAGATACCCGAGAGGAATATATGATAAACATGGTTTATGAGTCCATAAAAAATTATGGGCCAGTGTGTATTATGATTCAATGCATTGTGAAGGATAATCCTCTATAATGGGAATGGATTGAGGTGAAACTGAATGAAAAAGATCAAACAGCAGAGTGAAGTCTATATCAGTATACTGCTCGGTGTATTCTTTATGCTGCTTGGCATATTCGTACTATTCAATACAGGACATATCCGCAGCGGAACAGCGGAAGTGGATGAGTCGGAAATCAGGACTGTCTTCGATCTGGTAAACGTATTCTTCCTTGAAGGCACCACTGTCCTCAGCATGCTGATTGGTGAGTTTCCAATCATCGCCGGCATACTGATCATAGTTTTCGGAGGTGTGATGCTCAAGATTGCACGGACGATCAGACAGACGACTGAATACGATACAGGTCTGTCGTTCTTCTTCATCGGCCTGTCGTTCTTCCTGTTCATCATCACCACCGTCCTGATGCATCAGGTATACGGATGGTTCTCGCTGCTGTATCTGCTGGCATTCATCGTCCATATGCTTTATAACATATTCAATGAATATCTGGACCCTGAACACCGGAAAGAGCACTATATGATTATTCTTGCAGTGTATGGGTTCGCCTATTTCTTTACTCAGAATGCTGTTTATTCCAATATTGAAAGGGCGATGACCCCGACGGATGTACTGTCGATAAATACTTTCTTTACGCTGATCTGGGTACTGTCGCTGCTTGCGCTTGGCGTCGGCGTATTCCTGTCCAAGTCCAAAAACCTGCTCAAAAAACCGAGGAAAGAGGAGAATGCAGCACTGTCACGGAAGGATAGACGGCAGAAGCTCGATCCGAACCAGTTTCTCGGGTTTTCAGAAAAACTTTATGATTTCAGGAACAGACTGCTCGACCGGGCGAAAAAATTCCTTGAAATCGACTTCCCGTCATGGCTTAAGGCAAACTATGCCGAACTGCTTTTGGGTACGATTGTCCTGTTCTTCATACTGATAGAGTTCAATAACCGCCACGGCGTATTCACGGAAGGGTATTTCAGGATTTCCCAGATGAAATACATCTACGAATGGGTGAACCTGTTCCTGGCGCTTGCGCTTGCTGTCGCCTATCTGTTCTTTACGTTTTTCAATATGACACAGAATAAGTTCTACCACCGTCAGATGATCATCATCGTGCTCCTGTGGCTGAAGCTCACCACGAGCCTGTTTATCACACTGTTCAACGATGTCGAGCTCTCACTCTTCATCCTGCCTTTCAACATTCTGCTCGTAGTGGTATCGACACCGCTTGTTCTGATCAGTATATTCAAAGATTTTGAAGGGGATGATGATAATGAAAAGATTAAAGCATCATGAATACAGCGGCCGCGTTGATGACGAAAACAAACCGGAACGGCTCCACCAGGTTGTGAAACAATGGTCGGAGGATGCAGAGAGGGACAGACCGGCCTTCATAGGATTCTGTTCCGATGAAGGGGTGCACCGCAACAAGGGGCGTCCCGGTGCGAAGGAGGGACCGTATAAAGTCAGGGAAAAGCTGGCTTCCCTTCCTTACATGGATACTGTCTACGAATACGGCAGCATCGCCGGTGAACAGGATCTGGAAGGATCCCAGGAGGCGCTCGGTGAATGCGTGGCCGAAGTCTTCGCCACCGGCCAGTTCCCGCTGATCGTGGGCGGCGGTCACGAAACGCTGTACGGACATTATCTTGGTGTGCGCAGACAGTACCCGGATGCCAAAGTCGCCGTCGTGAATCTGGATGCGCATTTCGATATGCGGGATGAGGAACCCTCTTCAGGTACGATGTTCCATCAGATACTGACCGAAGACGAAAACATCGACTATTTCGTGTTCGGTATCCAGCTCGGAGGGAATACAAAGACTTTATTCGATACTGCGGATGCGTTCGGGGTCAAATATGCACTGATTGAAGATGTGAGGAATACCGGGATATTTGAAGAATCACTTGAATCACTTGATGCATATGACGTCGTATTTGCAACACTGTGCATGGATTCCGTGCAGCAGGGGGCTGCACCCGGGACGAGCGCGCCTTCACCGAACGGCTTTACAGCGTCGGAAGTGCACGATATGGTCGGGAGCCTTGCGAAACTTCCGAATATCGTGAGCTTCGACATCAGCGAAGTTGCACCGCGGCTTGATATTGATGATCGTACCAGTGGGCTGGCAGCCAGCCTGTTCCACAGGTTCATGATAGAAAAGGAGACTTTCAGATGAACACAGTCCAGCTGAAACGGGGTATGGAGAAAGCATACTCCAACGGACAGCTCAACATCGAACGCGATGATCTGAGCGATGATACATTTTTAAAGGACGGGGAAATAGTCAGGGTGACCGATCCTTTCGGCAGACTCATCGGCATCGCCATGATCAGTTTCGAGCAGAAGACGGCAGGCTGGATCCTGTCGGACAGGGAGGAAGCCATTGACCGCGATTTCATAGCAGCAAGGATTGAAGCTGCAATCGGGGCGAGAGCCCCTTTATTCAACCAGGAGGATACGAATGCCTTCCGTCTGTTCAATGAAATCGGGGACGGTCTCGGCGGTCTCACAGTCGATTATTATGACAACCACCTGCTTGTGACTTTCTACAGCCGGGGCATCTATAAGATCCGCGACCTTATCATAAAGGAACTGATGGTAAGGTTAAAACCGGATTCCGTTACAGAACAGACCCGGTTCAGTGCGGATGGACGCATGCATATAGAAAACCGCCGGGTGAGCGGCAATGTGGAGTTTCCGGTTACCGTACTTGAATCCGGACAGCGTTTTTCCGTCCATCTCGAAGACGGACCGATGACACGGCTGTTTCTGGACCAGCGGGAGACGCGCCGCTCACTCATGAAAAACCAGACCGGGGGAAGGACTTTCCTCAATCTTTTCGCCTACAGCGGGACATTTTCAATTTCTGCCGCTCTTGGCGGCATGTCGACGACGAGCGTCGATCTTGCGAATCGGACGAAGGAACTCGTCACGGACAATTTCAACAATAATAATCTGCCGCTGGATGCGCATAAGATATATATAATGGAGACTTTTGAATTTCTGAAGTATGCAGCACGGAACAATCACAGCTATGATACGATCCTGATCGATCCGCCGAGTTTCTCGAGATACAGGAAGAGAGTATTCAAGGTGGACCGCGATTATCCAAAGCTCATCCTTGAAGCACTCAAAGTACTTGACCGGGGGGGCACACTGATCCTCAGCCAGAACCTCGAGACATTTACATTGAACCAGTTCAAAAAGCAGATCGGCACCACGCTTGAAAAAGCGGGACATTCCTATACACTTGAGGATGTAAAGGGCCTGCCCAAGGATTTTGTGACGGTCAAAGGTTACAGGAAAGGGAAGTATCTGAAAGTGGTAAGCGTGAAGGTGGACTGAAACCGTCAGGTTTAACATTAATATGAAAATGGGTATATATACGCATGTAACGAAAATTCACAGACGAAGGAGTTTTGTTCATGAGTGCATACCCGATGACAGTGGAACAGATATCGGAAAAAGAAAGGGAGGCGCGTGAACTTGTGAAGAGGAAAGCGAGGTTTTCCTCCATCGCTGCAGCACTTCCCATCCCATTCCTCGATATCGGCACTGATATGAAACTGATGAATGACATAACGGGTGAGATAGAGGAAATATTCGAATTGGACCATAAGCAGGTCAGCGGCATGTCGGATGACATGATGAACCGGGCGGCCGTAATGGCAACAAGCATGGGGAGCGAATTCGTCGGACGACAGACGACAAAATTCTTCATAAAAAGGATAGTGAAAGGTCCGGGCAGACGGGCTTTCCGGTTTGTTCCCGTCATCGGGCAGGCAGCCGGTGCATTTGTCAGCTATATGATGATGAAGAAGCTCGGGAACGATCATATCGAAAAATGCGCCGCTGCCGCAAGACAGCAGACAACGGTCTAATTTGTGGAAGGCACTCCTCCGGGGGTGTCTTTTGTCACCTGATATGGTATAAATAACTCGTGAGTCAAAATATGTCCCGCCAGGGACAGAAATTGTAAAGTTTACGCATACAATGTTAGTGGTATATTGGCAATATTAGAATGAAACGTGATAGAATATAGGTAATCATGTTTAACAATCATGAACTCACTTTAAATAAAACATAGCCAAGCAAAAGGAGACTGCATAATGGAACAAAAAACTTACTTGATCACAGATGAAACGGGAATCCACGCGAGACCGGCAACAATTTTGGTACAGACAGCATCCAAATTCGATTCTGACATTCAGCTTGAATACAATGCCAAAAAGGTGAACCTCAAGTCCATCATGGGTGTAATGTCACTCGGCGTCGGCAAAGACTCTGAAGTTACTGTTTATGCTGAAGGGAAAGACGAAGCGGAGGCACTGGAAGCAATCACTGAAACTCTTTCTAAAGAAGGACTGACTGAATAATGTCTAAAATTCTCAAAGGGATTGGAGCAAGTGACGGCGTAGCAATCGCTGCGGCATACTCACTTGAGGAACCGGACCTGACGATCCAGGAGACTTCCATCGAAGACTCCCAGGCAGATCAGGAGGTTGAGCGTTTTAAAGGCGCTTTCAACCAATCCAAAGTCGAAGTAACAAAAATAAGGAATCATGCAGAGGAAGCTGTCGGTCCTGAGCATGCGGCTATTTTTGATGCGCACCTGCTCGTTTTGGACGACCCTGAATTTCTCGGGCCGATTGAAGATGGCATCCGTAACGAAAAGAAAAGCGCGGCGCAGTCACTTGTTGACACACGCGATCAGTTCGTGGCCATTTTCGAAGGCATGGATAACGAATACATGAAGGAAAGGGCAGCGGACATCAAAGATGTTTCCAAGCGTGTTCTTGCTCATATTCTCGGCAAGGAACTGCCGGATCCGAGCAATATCGACAAGCCGGTTGTCATTGTAGCCGAAGATCTGACGCCTTCAGATACAGCCCAGCTCGACAAGAAATTCGTCAAAGGCTTTGTCACTAATATCGGCGGCCGCACCTCCCATTCGGCAATCATGTCCCGTTCACTTGAAATCCCGGCAGTAGTGGGAACGAAGGAAGTTACTGAAGCTGTCACAGTCGGCGATCAGATCATCGTTGACGGCAGTGCGGGAGATGTCATCGTAGGGCCGTCTGAAAAAGAGATCGAAGCCTACGAAGAGAAAGCGGCTAAAGTAGAGGAAGAGAAAGCCGAGTTGCTGAAGCTGGTCGATGAACCATCCAAAACAATGGACGGCGTCGAAGTGGAGCTCGCAGCAAACATCGGAACACCGGATGACCTGGAAGGTGTCAGTTCAAACGGTGGAGAAGGCATCGGTCTGTACCGTACAGAATTCCTGTACATGGGCAGAAATGAAATTCCGAGTGAAGAGGAACAGTATGATGCATACAAAAAAGTGCTCGAAGGCATGGACGGGAAACCAGTAGTTGTCCGTACACTTGATGTAGGCGGAGACAAAGAGCTCCCTTACCTGGACCTCCCTGAGGAAATGAACCCGTTCCTCGGTTACCGTGCCGTACGCATGACGCTGGATAACCAGGAACTTTTCAGAACCCAGCTCCGGGCACTGCTGCGTGCAAGTGCACACGGCAACCTGAAAATCATGTTCCCGATGATTGCTACAATCGATGAGTTCAACCGTGCAAAAGCACTCCTTATCGAAGAAAAAGATAAACTTGTATCCGAAGGTACAGAAGTAAAAGAAGATATCGAAGTAGGAATCATGATTGAGATTCCTTCCGCTGCAATCATCGCAGACCAGTTTGCGAAAGTTGTGGACTTCTTCTCCATCGGCACAAACGATCTGATTCAGTATACAATGGCAGCAGACCGCATGAACGAAGCAGTCAGCTACCTGTATCAGCCATATCATCCGGCGCTTCTGCGGCTGATCCAGATGGTGGTCAATGCAGCTCACAAAGAAGGAAAATGGGCAGGTATGTGCGGGGAAATGGCAGGGGACGAAAAAGCAATTCCACTGCTGCTCGGACTTGGCCTGGATGAATTCTCCATGAGCGCATCATCCGTATTGAAGGCGCGCAAACAGATTTCCAGCCTCAAGAAAACAGACATGGAACAGCTCGCACTGTCTGCAGTTGAATGTGCAGAAACAGAAGAAGTGCTCGCACTTGTTGAAGAATACACCAGCAGAGCATAATTGAAGAACGGACTCCCGCGCCTATTGGTGCGGGAGTTTTTATTATGCCCGGCTTGCATCATCGGTTCAGCCCGTGCACGGTTTATTATTTGATGAAAGCTGAGTTTTATCATCGTTTTCCCAACCGATGATAAGAAAAGGCGTCGTTTTGGATCCGACGATAGGAAAACCGCCCCCCGGCCCTGCCATTCGCCAATGCAGGCGACAATCGGCACTCCATAAAGAACCGTCTGCATACTCTAAAACCGCAATCTGATATAATGGAAAGAAAAGTGAGGTGGCCGGTTTGAAAGAACAGTCCCGCAGCCCGATCCAGCTGTATCTTACTCTGCCGATCCTGGCATGGGCGCTGTTTGACTTTGCGAATACGATTTTCAGTGCAAACATCGTGACTTTGTTTTTTCCTCAATATATAACTGAAACGGTGGGGACTGACCCGCGTCTTGAGCAGATCGCGTCGACTATCATAGCGTATGCCAACGCGGTATCTGCAGTACTGCTTATTTTATTCTCACCGCTTTACGGTGTTACGATGGACCGTACAGGCAGGCGGAAGAAGTATGTCATGATTTTCACTCTGATGTGTGTGGCAGCAACAATCATGATGGGGATTTTCGGCGGTATGGACTCCGGGACCTGGTTCCATCTGCCGAACGGGCTTGTGCTGACTATTCTGCTTTTTGTCTTCGCCAAGTTCTGCTTCAGTTCGGGCAATGTATTCTATGATGGTATGCTGTCGGGTCTCGGCACCAAACATGAAATCCCGCTTATTTCGGGATTCGGGGTGGCGCTCGGATACCTCGGGACTTTATTTGGCATATTCACGGTCCTCCTGGTCATCGGTGATTCCCCGACGCACCACACGTTCTGGCTGTCCGGAATCCTGTTCCTTGTATTTGCATTGCCGATATTCCTTGTCAATAAAGACCGCAAAACTCCGCCGAAGCCAAAACAGCCGTTTTTGAAGGGGTACAAGGATATATACCGTACTTTCAGGGAGGCGCGCCAGTACCCTTCCATATTCTTTTTCATGATTGCATACTTTTTCGTCAATGACGCACTGGCGACGGCGATTGCGATGATGCAGCCGTATGCGACGACGATTGTGGGTTTTGAACCCGGTGCTTTCCTTGTGATCTTCATGGTGGCGACAGCGTTCAGCATCATCGGGGCCATCGTTTTCAGCTTCATCAACCGGAGGATCGGTTCCAAGAAGACATTCCTTTCAATTGCTATTCTGCTTGCTGCCGCGATACTGATTGCAGCAGTGCCCCTGCCGATGTGGACGTTCTGGATCGCTGCGTGCCTGTTTGGTATCGCTATGGGCTCAACATGGGTGGTCAGCCGGACAATGATCATCGAACTGGCACCGGCAGGAAGAGAAGGTCAGTTTTTCGGCCTGTTCGCCTTCAGTGCAAAAATGAGTGCGATCATGGGTCCGTTCATTTACGGTTCCATCACTCTGCTGCTCGCCGACTACGGTACCATCGCATCGAGGATGGCGATTACCAGTCTGATGATCATGATTATGATCGGGATCTTCTTCCACATGAAAGTGAGGGAGACGCCGCCCGGGACCGTTGAATAATAAAATGCTGTCCTCTGCCGGACGGGCAGGGGGTTATTGCACGCGATTAAATTGATAATTATTTCACAAAAATGTCATGGAAAACATAGAGTTCCTATTATCAATGGGGCAGCTTACGGTCTATAATTAGGGATAAGTTATTAGAGAGGTGATCTTGATGGATGACGTTATACTTGGGCGTGTACTGACAGCGACAACACTGGGGTTCCACATTATATTTGCAACCATCGGTGTCGGTATGCCAATCGTCTTCATGGTGCTTGAGTTCCTGGGCATCAGAAAGAAGGACGCGGATTACCTGACCATGGCACGCCGTATCGCAAAGGGATATACGGTGACTGTGGCGGTGGGGGTTGTGACCGGGACCATCATCGGTCTGCAGCTGTCACTCATATGGCCTGATTTCATGAGGCTTGGCGGCCAGATCATTGCACTGCCGCTGTTCATGGAAACATTCGCTTTCTTCTTCGAAGCGATTTTCCTGGGGATTTTCCTGTATACATGGGACCGTTTTAAAAATCCCTGGCATCACTGGCTTCTGAACATTCCCATCGTCATCGGTTCTTCGTTGTCCGCAGTGTTCATCACGACAGTGAACTCATTCATGAACACACCTGCTGGCTTCGATCTGATGGACGGCGAACTGATCAACATCGATCCGCTGGCTGCGATGTTCAACCCGTCGACATGGGTGAGGGTGTTCCACGTCGTGGTGACTGCATATACTACGGCCATTTTCATCATTGCCGCGATCGGTGCATTCAAACTGCTCCGCTCCAAGTTCGATGAAGACCGTGAATATCACAAGAAAGGTCTCAAGGCTATGATGGTCGCCGGCTTCATCATGGCTGCGCTGACTGCACTGGCAGGCGACTTTTCAGCAAAATTCCTGCATGAACATCAGCCGGAAAAACTCGCTGCGATGGAGTGGCATTTTGAAACTGAGGAGAGTGCGGACCTCGTCCTCTTCGGCATGCTGGATGAGGAGACCCAGGAAGTGAAGTATGAATTCAGGGTTCCGGGATTCCTGAGCTTCCTTGCGGGCAGCTCATTCGATACTGAAGTTACAGGACTGGACGATATACCGGAGGATGAACATCCGCCGCTTGTCATCCACTACTTCTTTGACATCATGGTGTTCTTCGGCATGTATGCACTCGGCATGTCGGCCCTTTATTTCATAGCGAAATTCACGAAACTGGACGAACATCATCCGGCGCTGCTGTACGCCTATATGCTGACGGGGCCGCTGACGATGGCTTCGATCGAGGCAGGATGGTTCCTTGCCGAGATGGGCCGCCAGCCATGGATTCTGCGTGGATATATGAGGGTCTCGGAGGCCGTCACCAACGCCGACGGCCTTGGCATCACACTGCTCGCTTTCGTCGTGCTTTACGCGGTGCTCGGATTTACATGCACCTATGTGCTCCTCAGGATGTTCAGGGGGAAAAGCGCCCGGCAGGAGCGCTTCGACCTTTACGGCGGGCATTATGAAGGAGGTCGGCTGTAATGAACTATGAAATCATCGGTGTCACAGTACTCTGGACGTTCCTGTACGGCTATATCATCATTGCGTCAATCGACTTCGGCGCAGGATTCTTCAACTTCTACAGCAAGATGACCGGGACGGATAACATCATCAGCCCGATCATCGGACGCTATCTGAACCCGGTATGGGAAGTGACGAACGTTTTCTTCGTCTTCTTCTTCGTGGGGATTGTCGGATTCTATCCGGATACTGCCTATTATTACGGGACAGCACTCCTGATTCCGGCAAGCATCGCACTGATACTTCTTTCCATCAGGGGGAGCTACTACGCCTTCAACTCCTACAACAGGGAACAGAAAATGTCATGGGCATTCCTCTATGGGGTAACGGGGCTGCTCATCCCGGCCTCACTGTCGGTTGCCCTCGTCATCTCTGAAGGCGGCTATATCATCGAAGATACGAACGGCATCCAGCTCAACCTGGAGGAACTGCTGTTCAGCACATATTCCTGGTCGGTGGTCTTCCTGTCCATCATCACTGTTCTGTATGTTTCAAGCGCATTCCTGACATTCTATGCAAACCGTGCGCGGGCAAAAGAGGCGACGGAACTGACACGCAGCTGGTTCCTCATCTGGACGCTCCCGATGCTGGTAATCACTCAGTTCGTGTTCCTCGGCCTCCGCGACCATAACTACGAGCATTTCATGAATGCCCAGAATGTCTGGTATATGTTCGGTCTGAGCCTCGTATTTATGGGCATCGCGGTGTTTATGATCTACAAACGCATCAACTACGGACTCGCATTCATAATGATCATGCTGCAGTACGGGTTTGCATTTTTCGGCTACGGAATCAGTAAGATGCCCTACATCCTGTATCCGTATGTGGAAATAAACACCTCAGTCGTCAACGATGCAATGGCCCTGTCCCTGACGGTAGTGTTCATACTCGGACTGTTCATGCTCATACCGAGTCTCGGTCTTCTGCTCAGGCTGTTCCTGTTCGATAAGGATTATGTCCAGGGAAGAGACAGCAACAAGTATTAGGGTCATCCAATCTGATAAGTCATGAAGGGGAAATGAACGATGAATAAAGAATTTGCAGTAATAGGACTGGGCCGTTTCGGCGGCAGTATCGTCAGGGAACTGAGAGAACTCGAAACGGATGTCCTCGCCATAGACAGCGATGAGGAACGTGTGAACGAGTTTGCGGATATTGCGACCGAGACAGTGATCGGCAACACCACTGATGAAACGGTGCTCAAAAATCTCGGACTCCGTAATTTTGACAACGTCATCGTGGCGATCGGGGATAATATCCAGTCGAGTATACTGACAACCCTGCTGCTGAAGGATCTCGGTGTGAAGAAAGTGACTGTTAAGGCTCAGAGTGATTATCATGCAAGAGTCCTGGATAAGATAGGTGCCGATGTGGTGGTCCATCCTGAGAGGGACATGGGCCGGCGTATCGCCCACCGGCTGGTGTCTTCATCTGTGCTCGATTATCTTGAACTTTCCGATGAGCATTCCATCGTGGAAATATATGCTACTGAAAAGCTGGCAAATCAGACTCTGCTCGATCTCGATATCAGAGCTGAATACGGTGTGAGCGTCATTGCCATCAAGCGGGGGGCGGACATCATTGTCAGCCCGGATCCGACAGTAAATATCAAGGAGACGGACGTGCTCATCGTCATCGGCACAGATAATGAACTGAACAGGTTTGAAAAACTGTTGAACAGAGAATGACGGACAGCAAAAATCTCCCCCGGACGAATGCCGGGGGAGATTTTCTGATTCATTTATTTTTTGACTGCGCCTGTTTCCTGGTCGACCCTCATGATCATTGGGAGGATCATCGGTCTTCTGCGCGTCTTCCTGTACAGATGGTTGCTCAGTTCTTCGATTATGAGCTGCTTTACGTGATACCACTGTGCATCTTCCTTCGTGTTCAGAAGGTTGATCACATCACCTTTGATTTTCTTTTCGGCGCTGCGGATCAGACCGTAGGATTCCCTCATGTACACGAAACCGCGTGAGATGATGTCCGGTCCGCTGAGCAGTTCGCCGGTTTTGAAATCGATGGAGACGACAACGATTGCGAGCCCTTCCTCGGAAAGATCTTTTCTGTCGCGGAGCACGATATTGCCGATGTCCCCGATGCCGATTCCATCCACGAATACCGTGCCGGCCTGGATGCGTCCTGAAAGTCTTGCGCTGTCTTTCTTCAGTGCAAGCACGTCGCCGATTTCCATGAGGAAGATATTATCCGGATCCATGCCGGTGTTGACGGCAAGCTCCTTATGGAGATTGAGCATGCGGTACTCCCCGTGGATCGGCATGAAATACTTCGGCTTGATCAGTCTCAGCATGAGTTTCTGCTCTTCCTGGGAACCATGGCCCGAAGTATGGATGTTTGACAGTTTGCCGTGGATTACATCAGCGCCGGCTTTATACAGAGCGTTGATCGTACGGTTGACGCTCAGAGTATTCCCCGGAATAGGGGAGGAACTGAAGACGACAGTATCGTCAGGGATGATGCTGATCTGGCGGTGAGTGCCGTTTGCGATCCTTGACAGGGCTGCCATCGGCTCACCCTGCGATCCGGTGCAGAGTATCATGACTTTGTGCTTTTCAATCTTATTGATCATCTTAGGTTCGATGAATGTTTCCGGCGGTGCTTTGATATAGCCGAGCTCCGTACCGATGCGGATGTTGTTTTCCATGCTGCGCCCGAAAATGCAGATCTTACGGTCGAATTTTACGGCTGCATCGATTGCCTGCTGTACACGGTAGATATTCGAAGCAAACGTTGCGAAGATGATCCTTCCGGCACATTTCCTGAAAATGTCTTCCACATTCTGCCCGACAGCCTTTTCGCTGATTGTGAAGTTCGGTACTGTGGCGTTTGTGGAGTCGGAGAGCAGGCACAGGACGCCCTCTTCCCCGAGACGGGCCATTTTAGCAATATTTGCGGGCGCGCCGACTGGTGTGAAGTCGAACTTGAAGTCGCCCGTATGGACGATATTGCCTTCCGGCGTCTTCACCACAACGCCGTATGCTTCAGGTATGGAATGGGTCGTGAGATAGAACTCAACGGACATGTGCCTGAATTTGAGCACCGTGTCTTCCTCTATGGGATTGAGTTCCGCTGTCCTGAGGAGATGGTGCTCCTCCAGTTTATTGCGGATGAGACCGAGTGCGAGCGGTCCGGAATATATCGGTACGTTGATTTCCTTGAGGAGGAATGGTATGCCGCCGATATGATCTTCATGACCGTGCGTGATGATCAATGCACTGATGCGCTCCTGGTTCTCTTTCAGATAAGTGTAGTCCGGAATGACGTAGTCGATGCCGAGCTGTTCATCATCCGGGAATTTGATCCCCGCATCGATGACGATGATCTCATCCTTATATTCAATGCAGTATGTGTTCTTGCCGATTTCCCCGAGTCCCCCGAGGGCGAATACACCTACTTCACCTTTTTCAAGATTCATCAGACATTCTCCACTTTGAAGTCAGCATTGTTTTCACGTTCGTATGCCAGGTGACCGGGACTCAGTTCCTGTACAAATTCAATGTTGTAGCCGCTGTCCTTCAGCGACTGTCTGACTTCTGTTTCGGACGCCGCTTCAAAGTAGCGGGTCGTTGTATCCTCGCGGATGATTCTGTTATCCAGTGATTCCTGGAAAAATACTTTAAAAACTGCCATTTGTTATTAGCTCCTTTATATATCTGTATTGTTCTTTTTAAAATGACGGGTCTAATTCCCGCAATAAAAAAATGTGTGCTGCTTTGGACAGCACAAGGGAGAGGACTCATTTGTCCCTCTTCATATATTCGTTGTTCAATAACCCTTTTCTACCGAGAATGCGTCTAAGTTTCTGCTTCAGCTTCTTCCGTAAACGTCTAAGCATACAGACCACATCCCTCATTCAGCTTAAGTTTATTTTACATTATAGACGTATGACATGCAAAGACTTTATAATAGAGGAAAGTGGAGGGATGGAATATGAAAGAAAAGCGTATCCTCGAGACAATCCTTTTGGAGCGGGAAAGGCAGGACCGCAGCATGGTCAGGCTCGAATTCAATGTGCACCCCGATGTCATCGTCATGAATTTCATCTATGAAGACCCGGCGGATGATGGGGATGTACATAAGCAACGACATAACCATGATCCGGAACTGCTTGATGAAGAGACGTTCGAAATACTCAAAAAAGAATTGTATGAACGGAATATACCATTCGAACAAAGACGCGACGAGTTCATGTGAACCCGCCGCGTCTTTTTTTCATCAGGTAATTCAGAATTCAACCGGCCGTGCGCCGATTTTGGGCTCCATCGGCATATCTTCATCGATCCTGTCATAGAACATGATGCCGTCAAGGTGATCGAGTTCGTGCTGGAGCACAACTGCCAGGTGTCCTTTTGCCTTGATTTCAACCGGCTTGCCCTCTGTGTCGAGCGCCTTGATCTTAATACGCTGATAGCGGTGTACCAGACCGGCGACATCCTCATCCACACTCAGGCATCCTTCGCCGCCCGGAAGATAGGTTTCTGTCACGGAATGGCTTTTCACTTTCGGATTGATCAGCATATAGTCGTGTTCAGCCGCGCCTTCCTCATCTTCCATATAGACTGCAAGCATCCTTTTGTCCAGACCGATCTGAGGCGCAGCCAGGCCGACGCCCGGTCTGAGGCCGTATTTTTCGGCAGTCTCTTCATTTTGGGAGTTTACCAGGTATTCCCTCATTTCTTTGAGCTGGCTTACAGTTTCATCATCTATCTCTTCTATTTCCGCCACTTTCTTCCGGAGAATCGGATCCGGGTCGCGGACGATATCTTTTGTTGTGAGCATTCTTAACCCTCCTCTTTCATAAATACCCTCATTTATTATACTATAATATACGAGGGATTGTGATATTCACAAATTATTAATATTCAATCCAATTAATCTTGGGAGGTCGAAGTATGCGGAAAATGATAGCAGGGCTGGGACTGGCGGTATTGTTTGTTGCCGGTTGTTCTTCTGACGAAGATGAACTTCTGGATTTCTATAATGCGTTTCAAGAGACGGTTGAGGTGGAAAAGGAGATTGAGACAGTTTCCGAGGAGTTCAATTCCCTGGAGAATGAAAAAGGGGAGCTTCAGGAATCACTTCAGGATGCATCAGAGGAGGAACTGCCCGAGATCAGCTCAGAGCTCGTGGAAAACACCGACGCGCGCATCGATCAGCTGGATGCTGAAGCTGGCGTAATGGGAGAGAGCAGAAGCCGTATGGAAACGTCCACTCAATATATAGAAGAGATTTCCAATGAAACCAACAGGGACAAAGCGGAATCACTTGTGGAAGTGATGGACGCAAGGTACCAGACTCACGGCGATATGATCGAAAGTTACAAGTCTGTCCTGGAAAGCGAGAAGGAAGTTTTTGAATATCTCGGAGAGGAGGACGTGTCACAGGATGAAGTGGATGAACGTCTGAACAGCCTGAACGGGCAATATGAGAAAGTGGAAGAGACAAGTGCCGCATTCAGTGAAGAGACCGGGAAAGTAAACGAGTTGAAAAAAGAGATTGAAGATTTGATTGAAGGATGATCAATGAAAGCGCTGTATTATATAACAGTTTTTTCTGTTGTGATACAGAGAACCCTTTTAAATCAGCGTTTCAAAGCTTCTGTTATAGTGGCGTTTGTTTTACTAATGTAACAGCATATGATAGAATATGATTAATCAATGAAAATTTGAAAGGTATGGTGAACAGTTTATGGCACCGAAGAAAAAATTCGATCCTGTAAAAGTTTTGCAAGAGATCGAAAGTAAGTTTGAAATGTTCCAGATTCTGGATATGG
>Ga0079225_10001037_pt1 | contig 15445 bp, 17 predicted proteins | sample Poulit2012_FD_76344 | JGI IMG/M metagenome (GOLD analysis project Ga0079225, IMG submission 76344) | Agricultural soil microbial communities from Georgia to study Nitrogen management - Poultry litter 2012 | ecosystem: Environmental > Terrestrial > Soil > Agricultural land | place: USA: Georgia... | reverse complement strand
CATTTCAACAGCGTTAATGTTTCGCTGAAGTTTTTTCTCTTTCTCAGCCAAACAGCTGCCTCACCAGCAAAGACAACACTCTCCGTTGGCCGCAACCTTCGAGAAAGAGGATGTTTACACTTATCGGGGGAAAAAAAACAGTTCAAGAACGAATCACAGGCTGACCCCCTCGCATACGCTCGGGTGAATCACTGCGTGGAATCAGTATTGAATCAGTGGATGGAATCAGGCCGATGAATCAGTTAAATCATGTCGCTGACGCTCCAGCTCGCAGGCTCGCCCGCTGCCAAAAGGTGTTTTGTCAGCAAAAGACAAAACCCAAACCCCAAGAAACGCTCTCGTTACCTCGGGCGTTTCTTGAAGCTTCGTCCGCAAAAAAAGAACCCGCAAGATGCGGGCTCGGTTATTTGCTAGGCACAACCAATAATGGGCGCAGCTGTATCAGTTACAGCCTTTCGCACAATGCTGTGCCAGCGACTGTACTCTTGCCAGCCGTTAAATATCTCGGCGACCCAAGGTTTAAAGCCTTTTGGTGGCTTCTCTGACGCCCTATGAATGAGCCTCAGGTCACCCCACTCCAAAGTCTTGCCGTCTGCTGACGGCTTAACCTCTTTGATGTAGAGGTCAAAAATATAGCTCAACTGGCCGAGCTGAGTGCGTTTAGCCCGCTCAACTTCACGAGCTATGATTTCATTAAGCTTTTTCTCGTACAACATGATCTTCTCCTAATGTTATGAGCGAGTTTGCTCATAAACATTTAGGGAGGCAAAGACAGATCTCTGAACCGCCAGATTTAGGGAGCAGTTTTCCTGACTCAGAAAGAGCAACCCAGAAAGAAATTCTTTTTCTTTCCAGTGTGTTTCTTGATTCTTTCTATTTAGGAAAAATCGGTAACTAACTGATTCCAAAGATGATAAAAAAGAAAACCCGCACAAATGGCGGGTTGGTTATTTTAAATCATAAGTAGGCTTTCCAAATCTATGGGCTCATTATCAGCCCATAAGCGCCACTCTCCGTGACCGTAAGAAACGGTCAATTCGTTGAATGGTGGCACAAGCTTCCCGCTGCTTATTTCATCAGCGATGATGCCAAGCTGGTGGCTGAGACTCGCCACCTCACTTTCAAAGCAGCCAGGCAATTCGCCTGCCTGAATGTTGAAGTTGATTGCTTCGGCTGGATTTTCAGCCGCTTTAATTGCGTTCAATGTAAACATAACTCTCTCCTAATATAATGAGCTGGATTGCTCATAAACATTTAGGGAAGGAAGGACACAAAAAAGGCCCGCTCAGGGGCCTTCGGTTAGTTAAAGTCTTTGCGGGACACAATTTCTAGCTCGCCTTCACCCACGAGCAGATTATTATCATCCCACGACCACACTCCCGTGGTGTCACTAGGTTCTACCCCACCAAATGTTGGCATAGAGCTATAGTCCAGTTCATAGCCATTAAATGGAATGTTCTGGTATTCCTCAGTGAGGAATCGTTTAATCCAATGCTCGTCATTGGATAGCTTGCTATAGGCATCTAAGAAATCCTTGAGTTGCCATAACGAGTTAACCACTACTGGAAATCCAGCCTCTTCTAAGCGTTCCAGTTTGAGGTTGTACAAACACTCCTTTGCAAGCGTATTTGCCTTATTTTCCATCTCTTTGAAAATATCGTGATCGTCATTTTCATCCAGGAAATTTAGCAACTTTCTTTGGTCGTCAGAAACTCCTTCAGCAAGGGACATCTCCCAGCCTGCGTAGTTTCGCAGGGCATTTGTCCTGTCTTCGCTTTGATAGCTTATTTCAAAGGTGGCATCATCAGTGCCTACCAGAAAATCAACCTGGTAGCTGTTTAAACCAACTTCGCCGTAGTCACTGCAACCGCCCAGCGGCGCCAGCTCTGCGCACTCGCTATATGATTTATAGGCTTTAATTTTCATGTTTTTCTCCTAAGTTATTATGAACTGCAAATCTGCAGGCTCATAAATATGTAGGGCGAGAGGGACACTAGGACAAAAGCAGCTCACGAACCGCTCTGTACTCTTCTAGGCGGGCAAAATTCTTTTCTGTTGGTGACTTGATTCGGCTGATGTTGCTGTTGTCTTTGTTGTCGGCAAGCTTCACAGCGCGAGCTATAGGGTCTTTCTTTGCCCTAGCTGCCGCCTGCATTCGACTCTCGCCTTTTTCCTTGGTGAGAGCCACCAGCGCCACAAGAACCTCATTGGCAAACCCTTCTAGCTTGAGCTGCTCCAAAGTAACATTTGTGTCCTCCAGAACATCATGCAGAACGCCTGCTATGCGCTCATTCTCAGTCGTTAGGCTCAACATCACTCTCAGTGGATGCAAAATATATGCTTCACCAGCCTTGTCTGTTTGCCCTGCATGAGCCTTCGCTGCAATTTCGATAGCGCGTTCAAGCGTAGCCATAGCACATCCTTTTCTGGATCAAAAAAAGCCCTCTTCTTAGAGGGCTGGTTAATTAAATCAAAGATACTTCGCCTGCAGCATGGCGGTAAACCAACTCTGCCGCGAGTGTATCTTTAGGCCAGCGCTGAGCAGGCCATGTTTGATGTATGTGTATGTATCGCCTCTACAGGCGCTAGCCATTATTAATGACCTCTCAACATAAGCCGCGCCAAGAACACAAATGATGTATCAATAGGGGCAGGTTTTCCCTCATCTTCTGTTCCTTGGGACGCGCTGCGCCACAAAACACCTGTTACAATGTTTATCACTGCCCAGCAAAATATCAGTATGCCCAAGGATATTCCTATCAGCCCTAGCGGAAACAACCAAATAGACAGTTCTGCATTCAGCCAAAACGCAGAAACAAAAAACAATAGCCCTATTTTAAAAATAGATGGATGGATTATGGATAAAGTAAAACAGGTAATGCTCAATACTGCTAAAATATTTACTGCTAGTTCATTCATATATATTCTCCTTAATACCCGCCCATTAAGCGGTTTATGTTTTTACCCCAAAAAGACTGTCTTTAGGTGTTATGGCTACCCACCACCAAAACACTCTGCTGCTACCGCTAGCAAGCAAAACTAGCGGCTATAAAGACCTCATTGCTTAGCAATACATCTATTATATTGCTTGCATCTATCAGCATATTTGCGACACCTTAAACGAGTTAAACAACCCCAGTGCTGCCCAGTCCATTATCACCACGCTCTGTGTCAGACAACTCCTCAACAACCTCAAGGTTTACAGCTGGCACAGGAATTAACATTGCTTGAGCTATCCGTTCTCCCGCCTCAACGGTGTAGGCACAGCCACCATCATTTGCGAGCTTAACCATTAACTCACCACGATAATCGCTATCAATTACCCCAGTGGTGTTGGCCAGTCGCACACCGTGCCTGAACCCGTGGCCGCTTCGAGAATAGATAAGCATTGCCCAGCCCTCTGGAATCTCAAAAGCTAAACCTGTATGGAAAATAGCTGCATCTTTAGCCTCAACAATGCCGCCTTCGATGCAGTGTATGTCAAAGCAAGCAGCGCCTTTTGTGCCATACTCAGGCAGCACGGCATTCTTATGAAGTCGTTTTATTTTTAGCTCGATTACTTCCATTTTATTTACCTTTTGTTTGTGATGTGTTGTTAGCTGAGTTGTGGTAGCCGAAAGATATTAATGCCTGTTAGCTCATTTACGCCTACAGCCTGCTTAGCTTGTTAACCGCCACTCGCCATAATGTTGCAAACATAGAAATGGCGCTTACAGCAACAAAGAACTGGGCTTCTTCGATGCTCACAAAGAAAATAGACGAAAAAGATAGAAAAAATATAACTACAGCTGTTTTTTGCGCTAGTTTTTCTATATAGGTGCAAGCTTTAACCTTGTTAGCCCGACCATAGATAGCGGCTGGAATTAACAACCAAAGTGATGCTGTAACATAAAAATACTTGAGATATTCCATTTTAATCTGCCTTTTATATGATGATAAGCTTAGCTTATTGATAGTTTTGATGAATTTCTTTTGCACTCTGAGCAACTCGCGGTTTTTGGGGGCTGGCGGTTGAACGGGTTACCACTTTCGGCTCTGCCATACCCTAATGATTTGTGTCCGCAAGAAAGCTCTAAGTCGTACATGTTACCAACACTATGGCCATATGTGATTAGGCTCGCTTTGATAACTTTTCTACGCATACTAAACCTCTATTCGTCTGGTGTTGCCCTGATGATCAATTTCATAGAGGCTTGCAATGTAGTTTGGAGCATGGTGGTAGTCATTATCTTCACCAAACAGCTCACGATGCTCTGCGTCGTGCTTGTCTTGAAGCAAGTTGCACTCTGTGATTGCAGACTCCTCATCGAGAGCAAGTAGCTCATAATTATCAAAATAGCACTCTACATTCCCACAGCCAGATGCAAATGCAGCCTCGTATGAGTTTCTTATCTCGTATCGCTTATCTCGTATCGTTAAATCACCCATAACAATTCCTTTAGTTTATTTCTTAAAACCCTTATTTTTAGCGAAGCCTTGAAAGAACATCGCCCTAAACCTCTATTATCCGCGGAATGCCTTTTGAGCCCGAGCGCACCAGCACAGCCGTCACAGAGTCCATAGAAATGTCTTTTGCCTCACACATTTCTTTTAGATTTTTAAGTCCGCCGCGACTTACAAAACAATCTAGGTTTCCGTTGTAAGGCTCGCCAGGCTCGCTGTGTAGATTTTTTGTTTTAGGTGACCCATCTTCGGCGGTATAAGTTACCCCTACATAGATTCGCCTAATCTTCACACGTTTCGGCACGCCCTTCTCAGCAAGCGCTTTGGCCTCTAGCTGGACTTCTTCGCTAATTGGCCATGCCAGGTTGTCGTGATACTCTAGCGGCAGCACAGTCACCACTGTTCCTGTCAGAGCATCGCGAATAGCAACAAACGCCTCATCGTTTTTAAGACTCCAGAAAACTAGGTGCTCACGTCTAAACCCTGGCTTAGAACCAGTATTGACAAATAATCCATGATCAAGCATTTCCGCTAACTCTTCGGTACTAATAGCTAGTCGCTGACTAACTCGTTTCGAACCGTGTCGAGAAAAGTGTGTAAATGCACTCATACATCACCTCCTGATAGCGCCTTAATGTGCTCATCGCTCAGCCCTGCTGCCTTAGCTGCTTCAATAGCTCTCTGGTGTGCCAGCCTTTTATTTTCTGTATGAACATCCGCTTCTGTGGGCCGCTCCACATCATAAAAGCTATCGCCTGTTGATGTTGGTTTGTACCAAGTGTTCAGTATTTTAAATAGAACAACTGGTCTTACATGTCCATTGCTACCCATAACACCTTTCTTTTTTGCTAAACGAATAGCCGTTGCCTTGGTCTCTGCTAGGCGTATAAGATTCTCTCTGCCGCGCCCCTCTGTAAGATCAGTATTTGAATAAACACCGTAAACGGCCTTTATAGCGCTAATATCCTGTTCTTTTAGCTTGCCAACTGTATCTGCTGCTTTGTTTTTTAACTCGTTATCTTCTAACGATTCAATGTATTTCATAATTTCATTATTCATGTTGATCTCCTATAAGTTATCCGCTCTTTATTGTGCGGCACGAGTCATTATACAGCCTTTTTATTTGTTTGCAATACAAACAAACCAATAATAACAAGCCCTGCAATTTCCCAAAAAAAAAGCCACCAGCAAATTAAGCTGATGGCCGCCGCGAAAGAACCGCTGCAAACTCTAAAAAACCTCGTGGAACTCCTTGCCCTCGAACTCTACTGGTCGGTAGTAGGAGCGCTGTGGTGAGCGCCTGGCGCTCGCTCTGGCTGAATACTTGCGGTACCTGCTCCACAGCTCCTCGCCCTCGCTACAGCGATTCCCGCGCGTACTAAGGCCTGCCCTTTTGCAATCAGCACAACCAAAGTGATGGGCGTAGTACAATTCCGCCTGCTCACGCACTAAGGGGTGAATAGCGTGCATAACCTTCCCTTAGTCCTGTTTACGCACAACGTCATAAACGTAATCCAACGAACCCCCATGCCCGCCCTGGTAGTCAGCTACAACCGTGCCGCTAAAGTTGGTGAACATAGCTCTTCCGTTCACAAGCAGGTTATTTGTTTGGCTTAGAATGGCAGAGTTTCTTACCTCGCCCTCCACGCCGAGTTCACCAATGCCCGAGCTAACATCAGAGGATTTGTTAAGCGCATTGCTTCCGTAGCGCATCCTCCCTACCAGTTCAATATCTTCGCTATCGTGGTGGAGCATGATTTGAATGTTGTAGTTATCTAACCGTCTTTCGGTACGGTTTTCACTCATGTAATCTTTTGCATCAATAAGGATTACTGAAGGGCCATTACTCTCAAGATGAGCTACTGTGCTATTAATATGATAAAAGCGCTCTTCTTCTCCATAAACGGGTGATCCATCATCATTTAAGATTGGGTTGCCTTCCCCATCAACCAGAGGCGCTTCTACCTGATAAGATATATCTTCTCGCTGTTTGCTGGCGGTGATACGGTAGTTGCGTAGTATTAGCTCGTCACTGCCCCCGTCATTTAAGTAAAGCTCATATTTCACATTGGCTATAGCTAAATTCTCATCGAGAGCCACTGGTGTTCCATCAACAAAATAACCATCTTCAACACTGACTTCGATGATTAAAGAGGCAGCAAGGTCGCCATTATCATCAAATTGTATGGCTTTAAAATTATCACTATCACCTGGGCCTAAAACACGGCTAAATCCTTCGGGCACACCCTCATAAAGCAAATTAAAATCACCTGGGCTGTGTAGGCATACATCTGCTTTTACAGGGTTGTTTTTAGCTTCTAGTAGGTTCTTCGCACCCTCAATATCTTTTAATGGGTCATCGACATCCATTAGGTACTCGTTTCCTATGAGGTAGCTCGTTTCAGTGTTTATGTTGTGCTCAAAATAAAGATGACCCTGCTGACAAACCGAAGACTCAAACTTTCCAACATGCAGATTGCCTTCAAAGTTCCTAAGCGGACTACCCCCCTCTTCTTTTAATAAGTTAAAGCTGGTGGTCGCTGGTAATAACGTGTGAATGTTTTGGCCAAAATCTTCAGCGAATCGGCTCGCAATATCACCAAGCGTGAAGTCAGCATCATTTGGGAATTTGGTAATTATATCTTCGGTATCCACCTTGTAGTCGGAGAAATCAAAACTGACTAAAGGGTTTATAGGTTCAGGAATAAACTCATCCTTCACACCTCTATCGTCATCACAGCCAGCCAATGCGGCACAGAGAGCCACCAGTGACAACGCTGCTGCTTTTTTCATGTTTTTCATTCTACACCTGCAAAAAGGATTGAAAGGCTAGTGTTTGTGGCACAGATAGTTTCGCTTGCACTAAAAACGATAAGCTACGCCCAGTGAGGCCGAATAAAGGTCTTTGGCCACCAGCTGCGCATCCTCTGAATTACTGATGTCATTTAGTAGATAGATGGCTTCAGCCTCCATTTGCACGCTCCAGGGGCTAAATCGACTAAAACGCCTCTCAAGGCCTACGCCACCTCGAACAGCAGCAGCGGCAGAATTATTGTGGCCCGTACCCTTTGCAAGAACGCTCCCCATACCAAGGTCTGCGTAAACATTTGTCAGTCGTGAGCGAGTTGTGCTCTTTAGTCCTACAGAGGTGAAAAAGTTATGTAGGTTAGGCTTGATGCGCTTTTCGCCTTGCGCAAAATTCTTCTCACCCATCATCGTGTAACTAACCCCAACGATGGCGCCAGAGGTTTTGGGCATAGCCCTGAACCCTAGTTTTGCACCATAAAAGCGCTGATTTGAAGTGCCTTCATCAAAAAAGTCTGTTTCTATCTGGTGTGCTGTGGCATGTGCATACACTTGTCTTTCCATTCCATAAAACAAGGATCTGGCATTAGCGGACACCGCGCTTGTTGTTAGTGCAGCCACCAGCAGCACTCTTGAAAACTTACCCATTCCAGACATATTTTTTTCACCAACAAAGTTAAATTTAATATCATTCATAATACAACAACCCCTATTGTCAGCGTTAGTGGGTTTTGTTTGTTGTGTACCAAAAAGAGAAAGCGCGACCCTAACGATCGCGCTAAACATCAGTCATCGATGAGCGGTTTAGCACTGATCTCAACGCGTCGATTGGGTGATAAGCAATCCACCTTGCTCGAAATATCAGTCACCTGCGAGCAATCCACCACGGGGTGCGAATATCCCTTCCCGACCACTTCGATGATGCTGCTAACTCCGTACATCTGCAAGGTGCTAGCAACAGCTTGCGCCCTGTTTTCGGACAGTTTTTGGTTGTACTCAGGGCTGCCAATCTCATCGGTGTGTCCCTCAACAACTAACTGACTGCTTGACCACTCTTTTATTTGGCCCGCCACCTTCGCAAGCTCTTGATAGCCACCAGCTGTTAGTTTGTAGCTATCAAACTCAAACAGCACATCTGCTGATAGCTCAGCAACCTCTAACGGCTCTGGCGGCTTCGGTACAAGAAGCTCACTGCACTCTTTTGGCTGCCAATAGAGTTCGGTCACGATTTTTTTAGCGTCAAAGCCAAGCTGTAATTGACAGCTACGAATGCTTTCTTCGCCACCCGAAAGCTCTCTAAAATGCAGCCAATAATTCCATGTTTTAGCGCCAAAGCCTTCACCAAAGTGAGGCTCGCCTATTAGCGCCAGAACTTGTTTGCTGCTCAGGCCTGGCTTAACGTTTGCCAGGTTCTCAGTGTTAGGGTAAATGCCTTGCTGATAAACATGCTCTTTCGTTTGCGGAAAAACATGACCGTCTGAGGATAACTCCACTTTGCTCGCGCATCCCGCCAGCCCCGCAAAGAGAGCCAGGGCAGTAATAGGTAATAATTTTTTATAAATACTCATCATTTGAACTCATAGTTGTTGGCATCAAAGGGCTATCTAAATTGATAGCCCACACCTACTGCGGCACCATGGTCGCCGCGACTGGTTGTGTTACCAGACAGGTTAAGTGTCCACTTGCCGTTATCGCTGGTGGCTGACAAACCAATAGCCAAGCCAGTCTCACCCCGCCATGTGCCACCACCCACAGACACAATGCTCTCGCCTGGTCTTTTTGCTTGTGGTAACGATGCAGTGGCCATCGCTGCGGCAATACCCGCTCTGGTTTTGTGGTCAAGTATCCTCATGTCTCGACGCATGCTCTTAAACTCAAAATCCATTGAGCCCCTAAGCTCATTCACTTGCCCTACCGTTGCGGCATCAGATGCCTCCACGCCCCTGGCAACATTAGTGATGCGTTTGCCACCCGCATCAATGCCGTCCTTGTTCATTGATGGGCCACCTTCAACAACAAAACTCTCAGCCTTAACCTCTTCAGCTTTAATGTTTTTAGCAGTGACACTCTCGACCTCAATGTCTTTTGCCAGCTCAATACTTACATTTGAGCCTGTGCCGTTTTCTTTTGCAGATTGCTGAACCTTGATGTTGGCATCGCCTGCAACAGTCACAGTGTCGCCATTAGTAATTTCAGTGCTACCAGCTTCGTCGGCAACATTCCAAGAACCATCAGAGGTGCCGCCTCCGTTGCCTGGCGAGCCACCAACAGCGCCCCAGTCCAGGTCATTTAGAACATCAGACAAACTGCTGTAGGAGTTGCCGTTGTACTCGATTGTGTTGCCTGATCCGTCGTAGGCAATACCAAGAATACTAGCTATCGCTCGTAGCTGGTCTTCAGTTGCTGCTTGGCCACTTACCATGTTTGATGGATCTAGCACCGTATTGCTAAGTCCGCGAATTACATTGCTACCCGCATCAACAGTAATGCCACCCACAAACAGCCCACTGTTGCCAAAATGATTGCTACCAACTGATACGCCGTTGTTGCTAACTGTAGTGCTTCCAGTGGTTACAGAGCCGTTAGCGCCCAAATCAACGCTTTCTGCGAGCTTTATCTCAAGACTGCCTTTATCCGCATCAGCAACTACCGCAATATTTCCTTCCGTAGTTTCATCCGCATCAGCTCCGCCAGTGATTGCCATTGTCTCACCAAGTTTTAAGTTCACCTCAGCGCCATTATCTCCTGCAAAGCCAATACCCTTGTTCAGGCTACTTTCAATTGCTTGAACTTGGCCTACTGTTGCAGCATCAGATGCCTCGGTGCCCTCAGCCAGGTTGCTAATTCTGGTTCCGCCTGCGTCAATACCAGAATCTGTAATGTTGACACTACCAACAACCAAACCAGCCTCTGTTAGGCTATTAGCGCCCACAACAAATCCGCTACTGCTCATAACTGCGTTCCCAGTTGTAACAGAGCCGTTAGAACCAAGGTCTAGGTTCTCCGCAAGCCCTACAAGCAAGCCTTCATCGCTGGCTGTAGTAACTACATTGCCATCGCCTATGACTGCTAGTTCTTCACCCAATTTGCGCTCGGTAGAGCCTGTATTACCGCTGAAGGTGATAGGTGTGTTGGCTAAAGCTGTGTGCTCTTGTTCAAGCCCAGCTAGGCCCTCGGTGATGTTAGTAATATCTACCTGTATACCACTCGTGGCGCCTGCTACAACGTCATTTACCTGACCCACAGTTGCGGCGTCGGTGTCAGCCATGCCTTCGGCTAAATTACTAATTCTAGTGCCGCCCGCGTCAATACCGCTTTCAGTAATGCTAATGCCTCCTGCCAAGAAACCAGTATTAGCCAAGCTGTAAGCCCCAATAGAAAAACCACTGTTATCCATCGTTGCTTGACCAGTAGTTACCGACCCGTTATCCAGCACAATATCCTTATTGAGAGACACTGCCAGGCCATCATTTGTGACCACCGTAGATAGATTCTCATCGCCCGTCACCGCCAGCTCCTCTCCCAATTTGCGCTCAGTAGAGCCTGTGTCGCCGCTAAAGGTGATAGGCGTATTAGCTAGCTCATTGTGCTTGTTTTCTAGCTCACCAAAGCTGTTTGTTATCGTGGAGAGGTCGATTTGTATATCGCCAACAGCATCATGTAGCGCACTAGATACTTGCCCCATAGTGGCCGCATCACTAGCATTCACCCCCTCAGCAAGGTTTGTAATTCGAGTGCCGCCAGCATCAACACCTGTGTCAGAAACTTTAATACTGCCTACAAGCAAACCACTTTTGGTAAAGTAATTTTCACCCACAGCCAGGCCTTCATTGCTTAGCACTGTCTGAGAGCCAACCGACAACGTTCCATTTGAACCAAGATTTATATTCTCACTAAGAGATAGCGATAAACCCTCATTGCTGGCCACAGTAACTACATTGCCATCGCCTGTTACTGCTAACTCCTCGCCTAGCTTGCGCTCGGTGGAGCCTGTGTCGCCGCTAAAAGCAATAGGCGTGTTAGCAAGGTTTAACTGCTCCTGCTCAAGTCCAGCAAGCCCCTCGGTGATATTGGTGATGTCTACCTGAATACCACCTGTGACACCCGCTACAGCGTTATTTACCTGACCCACGGTTGCAGCGTCAGTATCTTCGGTGCCTTCGCCTACGTTTGTGATGCGATTGCCACCTGCGTTGATGCCACTCTCGGTGATGTTGATGTCACCTACAATAAGACCGCCAGCTGTGAAGCTGTGAGAGCCCACAGTAAAGCCAGACGAATCCATTTTAGTGTCGCCGATGGTCACTGACCCACCATTGAGCTGAATATCTTTGTTAAGCGATAACGACAAACCCTCATCATCAGCAGTGGTAACGATGTTTTCATCACCCGTCACCGCTAATTCCTCACCTAGCTTACGCTCGGTAGAACCTGTATCACCGCTAAAGGTGATAGGCGTATTAGCTAGAGTAGAGTGCTCTTGTTCTAGGTTGTTAATGTTGTTAGTGATGTTGGTAATATCGCCCTGTACACCAGCAGCAACATCAGCCACAGCAGAATTTACCTGGCCCACGGTTGCAGCATCTGTATCTTCAGTACCGTCAGTCAAGCTGGTAATCTTCTTGCCACCCATATTGAGGCCGTCACCATCAAGCAGCGTGCTGCCAACAACCAGGGCACCGTCGGCTAGCATACTGCTACCAATGGCATAGCCGTGGCTGCTGTGCACAGCTGTTCCAACAGCTAACGACCCCTCATCGCCCAGCTGGATGTTCTTGTTCAAAGACAATCCAAGCCCTGCGCCCGATGCGCTAACCACAACATTACCATCACCCGTTACCGCCAGTTCTTCACCCAATTTACGCTCGGTAGATCCTGTATCACCGCTAAAGGTGATAGGCGCCTCAACAAGTCCCTCCAAGCCTCGTATTTGCTGCTGGTTTAGCTCGTGCGAAGCTTTTAGCTGAGCCACGTTCACAGCATCGGTATCTTCAGAGCCTGCTGCTAAGTCTGTTATCTGACGAAGCAAGCCATTTTCTGCTCTACCTATGCTTACCGCACCTTCAGTGCTGGTGGTTGCTGAAATCGCTTCTCTTTGAGATGTGCTAGCAGTTGAGGGTACAAACCCCACGGCACCCGCCTCACGATCAGCATAAGAGCCAATTCCTAGAGCAACACCACCCTCGCTATCTGCTTGGCTAAATGCGCCAATAGCTGTTGAGTATTCACCAAATGACGCCGCGTTATGGCCAAGCGCAATAGCAAAATCATTTCTTGTTTCTGGTGTTGAAGTAATAGCGCCTTTACCTAACGCTATCGCGCCCTCCCCAGACGCATAAGTATTAGCTCCAATCGCTACAGAGCCTTCTCCATCAGCGCTTGCATGCCCACCTAACGCCACCGAATCTTTGTTTGAAACCTCAGCATACTCTCCAATAGCTATAGCTGAGTCGCTATTCCAATCTACAAATGCGTTAGAGCCTAGAGCTATTGAGTTTTCACCCTGTATTTCCGCGTTTTTACCAATTGAAATACCACCAGTTGCAAGCGCCGCACTGCTGTCACCAATTGCTATAGCGTAATCATCACACCAGTTCACGCTCGCCTGAGAGCCTAGCGCAAGACTGCCCCAACCGTTTGCCATTGCACCATTACCTAAAGCGGTAGAGTCTTCGGCGGCAGCGTAGGTGTAAGAACCAATAGCTAAAGAGTTTGTCCCTTGAGCGTTTGCGCTATCACCAATAGCAATAGCAGATGCACCCATATTTGAAGAATAACCGCTAATATCGCCACGATTTAAGACTGCTGACTCACCAGCCGAACTGTTAAAACCTATAGCAATAGAGTTTTCACTAGTTGTCTCAGAATTACCAATAGCGATACTGTTTTGACTAGCTTGCCCACCAGCTGCTGCAAAAGAGCCGTCGCCGTCTGCTCGGCTACCACTTCCAAGAGCTAGTGCGGAGTCTCCCGTAGCATAGGCACCAGCCCCGAATGATGCACTGTTATAACCATGTGCCTCAGCCCAAGACCCTAAACCTATCGCTCTAACGCCGTTGGCAGTGGAGTTATCCCCAATAGCAACGCCATTCTCAACTGCATTAGAGTAATGCCCAATAGCAATTCCGCCATCATCGGCAAAAGCATTACCACCAAGCGCCATCGACGCTAAACCATACGCTTTTGCATCGCTCCCCATAGTGACGGCTCGATAGCCTTCAGCTTTAGAGTCGCTGCCAATGGATATGGCAAGTTCATCATTTGCTAGCGCCCCGCTCCCTATCGCAATGGTTTTATCACTGCTTGCCTCGGCATCACCAATTGCAATACTGTTATCTTCATTGGCTTGGCCGCCAGCTGCTGCAAAAGAGCCGTCGCCGTCTGCTCGGCTACCAGCACCTATTGCAGTTGCCATTTCACCAGCTGCATTAGCGCCCGCTCCAAACGCTGAGCTATTTACACCATTTGCGCTCGCAACAGTCCCCACGGCAACAGCACTAATCCCTTTTGCATTCGCCTGATACCCCATGGCAACAGCAAAAATATCTGCGCCCGCATGATTCCCTATAGCAACAGCACCAGTTTCTTTTGCGTTCGCCTCATTTCCTATAGCAACAGCCGCAGCACCACTAGCGACCGCCTGATTTCCTATAGCAACAGCAAGACCTTCTGCGCTCGCACTATCCCCTACGGCAACAGAATTATTCATTTCTGCATTCGCATTACGCCCCACAGCAATAGACTTCTCACCTGCGCTCGCCTCCTTCCCCACGGCAACAGCACCTTCTTTTTCTGCGCTCGCCTCATTCCCCACAGCAACAGCAAAATTCCCTTCTGCATTCGCACCATTACCCACGGCAACAGCAAAATTCCCTTCTGCATTCGCACCATTACCCACGGCAACAGCATTATTCCCTTCTGCATTCGCATTATTACCCACGGCAACAGCTAGAGACTTTGCATTCGCACCATCACCCACGGCAACAGCACGAGTGGCTGCGCTCGCACTATCCCCTACGGCAACAGCAAATGTACCTGCCTCCGCCCCATCTCCAACCTCCACACTGGCGTAAGCGTGAGGCGCGATACCTAAACAAACAGAGAACGTAAGCGCAAACAGCAGTGTCGTTACTGGCAAACCCTTGCGTGCAAAGATGTAATTTATGTAATTTCTATTTACTGATTTCACTTTCTAAAAACCCCTAATTTCATCAATACCCTAATTTACCAAACTTGACTCTCGCAGCGTTAGTCCACCCTAACGACAAAAGGCCGTATCCAGCCATCAGCGCCCATAAGAAAATTATCCTCATCCCATTTTTTAATTTTTTCTTTAATTAAATAAATATATCTAATCTATATCTAATCTAATCTATAGGGGTAAATGTGTGAGAATGTGTGAGAGCGCTGTAGGCTATACAACACGGGGCACCCAGAGGTTTTGGAGTATTATTCTCACACATAAAAAAGTGTGAGAATGTGTGAGAACGAGTGTGAGAGAGGTGTGAGAATGTGTGAGAGCGCAAAAATGTGTGAGAACTCACAGATGCCCTAAAAGCCTTATGTATCAATGCGTAGGGAGGCTTTGGTATATTTTTCTCACACATTGCAGGTGTGAGAATGTGTGAGAACGAGTGTGAGAATGTGTGAGTTACAATCTGGTTACGTGTGAGAATTTTGCATCAAAAAACCCGCCCTCTCTGTAGGCCTTGTATCTAAAGGGATGCAGCGATGTGTGAGAATGTGCGAGAGGGGATATTCTCACACTTTTAAGTGTGAGTTACAATTCAGTTACGTGTGAGAATCTGTTTTTCTCACACATTTGAGGTGTGAGAGGCTAGATGTGTGAGTGAAGTGTGAGAATGTGTGAGGGCGGGAAAATGTGTGAGAGGTTGTCTAACTGAGCAAAAAATAGACAAATTAGTGGCGCTCAAATCCATAAACAAGCTCCACAAAACTATTAGTGACCGACAGAAGCGGCACAAAAAACACACAATAAAAAAAGCCCACGCTATTGGTGGGCTAGTTAGTTAGATCAGGTGGTGAAAAATGGTTGGGGTGCTCAGCGCAACAAAGCTTGCCTAATGTTTTTTAATGCTGCGTCAACCTCTTGTTCTGTCGCTGGTCTTGCTGCCCTCTTTTTAGAGTTCTTATCATCTTTATTATTATTCGAGTAATACTCTCTAGGGAATTGTCT
>Ga0079225_10001036_pt1 | contig 15475 bp, 10 predicted proteins | sample Poulit2012_FD_76344 | JGI IMG/M metagenome (GOLD analysis project Ga0079225, IMG submission 76344) | Agricultural soil microbial communities from Georgia to study Nitrogen management - Poultry litter 2012 | ecosystem: Environmental > Terrestrial > Soil > Agricultural land | place: USA: Georgia... | reverse complement strand
TCAGGGCGCCATCGGTGAGCGCATCGGCCGCCTCGCTGATCCGGATGCCGACCCAATCCAAACGCTTGATGAGCTCACGGTGCTTGAGGCTGTCCAGGGAGTCCGAAGCATTGACCACAGTCTGGGCGAACTCCTCCCGATAGGCCCGGCTCACCACCCGGGCGGCCTTGCGCACGGTCAGTGCCCGTTGCGGTACCTCGATCGGGTTCGTCCACAACGTATCCACGGCTTCCTCCAGCAGCGTCAGGGCGGTGACACTGCTAGTGACCAGCGGCCGGTAGGTATCGCGGTTCTCGATCCGGTACAGATCGGCTTCACGCACGAAGTCCTGCAGGGTGTCCAGGACGTTGTCGATCGACCGCGACAGTCGGAAAAGATCCTCCCGGTCCAGCGGCGTCACCAGTGTGCTGGCCAGACCGGTCACCAACGTGGCCCGTTCGGAGTCACCGCGCTTCTCGATCGTGGCGATCTCGTGGCGGGCGGTAGCTGTGGACATGCCGTCGACCATCTGGGCGGCGATGCCCGCTCCGTCATGCGCCGCTCGGATCTGTCCGAGGATCGCCCGCCGGAGCACGTGGCTGCCGCCGTTACGGCGGCGACGCGGGCGACGAGCCCTAGCGGAATCTCGAGTGCGCAGACGCCATCTGGCCATCTAGTGGTGCCTCCTAGGCTTTGCTGAGAGAAGGATTCGATCAAATCCGCGGGGTGGGCCAGGCCTCGGTGCCACGAGTGCGCCTGCGCCTTTCGGCCGCTGCCCACGGCGACGTCGAACCAGGAGCCAGCCCATGTCCGGCTCTGTGCACCGGTTCGGTGCGTGGCGCTTCCACCGTGGATGCGCCTCCTGCGGGTCGCGCATCTCGCAGGAGCGAGATGGAACGTTATACCAGTCTATACGTTAAAGGTCGACTCCGCACTGTTATCTTTGGGGTGTCGGTACTGTCGTGACCCGGAACCCCAGTGGGCGTCGACGCCCCGATCGGGCGACAGGAACAGCGGGTGCGGGTTAGGCTGGTCACCCGACTTCGCGGAGTGTCCGATGTTCGCTGTAGACGCCGATGTTTACTGAAATAACGCCGCTCCCGAGCCAGCGATCGGATTCCACGATGGCCGAGATGGTCAATCGGTCGTGGCACCGCTCCCGGGCGGGAATACCGCGACGGGAGGCAGCTGGGCCACGCGTAATCTGGCCGGCGGGGGAGGCTACCCGCCGGCTCGACCTCGACCCTCATGGCCGGTTGCTGATATGGACTGTCGAGCGACTCCTAGAGTCGGTGGCAACCGATCATGACCTAGCGGTGGTGGTCGCCGACGGTGCCGGACGGATCCTGCGAGTCAGTGGTGCCCCGCCGGGTCTGGAGGGCGCTGCGGCTCATGGCCTCAGACCGGGTGCGGACTGGTCGGAGCACCAGATGGGCACCAATGCGATCGGGACCGCGGCGCTCACCGCAGCGCCGGTGTGGGTACAGGGTGAGCAGCACTACTGGATATCGGGTCAGGGGCTGGAAAGTTGGGCGGTGCCGGTTCGGTGCCCCAAGTCCGGGGACGTGCACAGCGTGATCGCCTTGTGCGCCGCTCACAGCCGGCCGCAGTCCCGCCGGCGTGCTGGTCTGGAGTTGGCCCTGCTGAGTGCCACGGCGAGTGTGGTTGAGGCGCGATTGGCGCACCGGGACCTGGTCACTGCCACCCGGACCGAGGGGGAGTTGCAGGTCCTGGGCCGCCGAGAAGCGAGCCTGACCACTGAATACGCCCAGGTGACGCTCTCCGCCCGGCACTCCGAGATAGCCCTTCTCCTGACCTGGCACCGGCAAGGGATATCGGCCGACCGGCTGGGGCGACTGCTCTACGACGACGTGCCACGGGCCGCCGTCGTGCGCGCCGAGATGCGCCGGTTGCGCGACTACCTCGACCGGGGCATCGGCCCGGCCCTGACATCGCGCCCCTACGCGTTTATCGAGGTTCCGCATCTGGATGTCCAGGATGTGCTGGCCCGGCTGGAGCAGGGGGATCTGCATGGTGCCTTGAGACGCTACCGCGCTCCGGTCCTGCCGGATTCGGTGGCGCCGGGGGTGGGCGCTATCCGCGAGGAGGTGCACTGCGAGGTACGCGGACAGGTTCTCGCCCACGCTCCGCCCGCTCTCCTGCTGCAGTTCCCCCGCCGGCCAGAGAATTCCTATGACGTCGAGCTCTGGTTGCGTTGTGCCGACCAGTGGCCGGTTGGTTCCCCGCAGCGTCGGGAGGCTATGGCCAAGTGCCAGTGGATCGAGGACGAGCTCGCGGTCTGAGGCAGCCGGGTACGGCGGTCCGGTAGCTTGCCGCCAGGCTATTGCCGCGTAGTTGCCGAGTGCTACGGGCGTGCTACCTGCCGGTTCGTATCGTGGCAGGAACGCTTCATAGGCGTATGGAATACCCCGCGGAACTATCCCCCGGCCGCGCAGGTGTCGCGACGTCGAGCGGCCGGCTCACGAACCGAATAGCTGCCCTTCGATCAATGACGCACAAGGAGCGATAAGCGATGGCTGGAAACAAAGCAGTTGCCTACGCCGGACCCGGCGAAGTGAAAATGGTCGATATCGACTACCCGACCTTTGAGTTGAAGGACGGTCCAGGGGTGAATCCGGCCAATATTGGGCGGAAGGTCAACCACGGGGTCATCCTGAAGACTGTCGCGACCAACATCTGTGGCTCCGACCAGCACATGGTCCGGGGCCGCACCACTGCTCCCGAGGGCCTCGTCCTGGGACACGAGATCACCGGGGAGGTCGTCGAGACTGGACCGGATGTGGAGTTCCTCTCCGTGGGGGACCTGGTCTCGGTCCCGTTCAACATCGCCTGTGGGCGGTGCCGGAACTGTGATGAGGGCCAGACCGGAATCTGTCTGAACGTCAACCCCGACCGTCCTGGTAGTGCCTACGGATATGTGGACATGGGCGGCTGGGTCGGCGGTCAGGCCGAGTATGTGCTGGTGCCCTACGCCGACTTCAACGCCTTGCGGTTCCCCGACCGGGACCAGGCGCTGGAGAAGATCATGGACCTGACCATGCTCAGCGACATCCTGCCCACCGGGTTCCACGGCTGTGTCAAGGCAGGAGTGGGACCGGGGTCGACGGTCTACATCGCAGGAGCCGGCCCGGTCGGGCTGGCCGCCGCAGCCGGTGCTCAGCTTCTGGGCGCTGCCGTGGTGATCGTCAGTGACCTGATCCCGGAGCGTTTGGAGCAGGCCCGGTCCTTCGGGTGCGAGACCGTGGATGTCAGCGCCGGAGATGTCGGTGAGCAGATCGAACAGATCCTCGGTGTGCCGGAGGTGGACTGCGGAGTCGACGCCGTCGGGTTCGAGGCCCGTGGTCACGGCGCTGATGCCCAGACCGAGCAGCCGGCTGCCGTGCTGAACTCCCTGATGGAGATCACCCGGGCCGGTGGTGCCCTGGGTATTCCCGGGCTGTACGTCACCGGAGACCCGGGCGCGGCCACCGAAGCAGCTCAGCAGGGATCGCTGTCGATGCGGTTCGGGCTGGGCTTCGCCAAGTCGCATGCGTTCTTCACCGGCCAGTGCCCGGTGAAGCAGTACAACCGGCAGTTGATGCAGGCGATCTTGCACGACCGGATCAATATCTCCAAGGCTGTGAACGCCAAGGCGATCGGGCTGGATGATGCCCCGCGCGGCTACTCCGAGTTCGACGGCGGTGCCGCGGCCAAGTACGTGCTGGACCCGAACGGGTACCTCGGCACGAACTGAGCCCGCGCGCTCTGGCGCCCCTCAGGTAGCACCGCCGGCGTGGTCAACCGACCGCGCCGGCGGTGCTGCGCGTGCCGCTACCCCGCGTGCCGCCACCCCGCGTACCGCCACCCTGAGTGCCGCCACCCTGAGTGCCGCTACCCCGCGCGCCGGCACCCCGCGCGCTGGCACGCCGCGCTGGGCCGCCCGAATCGCGCATGTGGATGGTTGTGGCACCTGGGGTGGTGCTGGGGGTGTCGTGGGGGTTCGTGTGGATGGTTGTGGCACCTGGGGTGGCACCCGGGGTGGCGCTCAGGTAGTCAGCGGCCAGTACCGGTGGCAGAGCCTGCACGTCGGTGACCTGCTCGCCGGCGTCAGGGCAGGTCGGTGGCCCGGCTATCAGCGATGTGTGCCGCAAAGCCTCGCGGCGCACCGGCTCACAGACCCTTGGGGTGCCAGACGGTCTTGGTCTCGGTCCAGGCGAGGATCTGGGACAGCGACTGTTCGCTGGCGAAGTCGGGTTCGGAGTCGGTGATCGGTCGCTGCACCCGCTTGAGTGTCTCGGCGGCCTCGGCCTCCAACTCACCCCAGGTCACGCCGTCGGCCCCCAACGCCCCGGCCACATCGATCCCGTTGACGTCGGCGTGACTAGCCAGGTGCGGGGCGACCTCGGCAGTGTGTCCGGTGAGAATGTTCACGACTCCGCCGGGCACGTCCGAGGTGGCCAGCACCTCCCCGAGGGTGACGGCCGGAAGCGGCCGGTCCTGGGAGGCCAGGACGACGGCGGTGTTTCCGGTGACCAGCACCGGCGCCAATACCGACACCAGCCCGAGCAACGAGGAACGCTGCGGTGCCAGCACGGCGACCACACCGGTGGGTTCGGGGGAGGAGATGTTGAAGAACGGCCCGGCCACCGGGTTGGCGTTCCCGCCAACCTGGGCCACCTTGTCCGTCCAGCCAGCGTACCAGACCCACCGATCGATCGTCGCCGAGACCACGTCCTCGGCCCGTTTGGCGGTGATGCCTTCCCCGGCCTGGACGTCGGCGACGAACTGGTCCCGGCGGCCCTCGAGCAGCTCAGCGACACGGTAGAGCACCTGCCCCCGGTTGTACGCCGTCGCCCCAGCCCAACCGGGCTGGGAGGACCGGGCGGCGCGAACAGCATCGCGAGCGTCCTTGCGCGAACCCTGGGCCGCATTCGCCTGGAACTTGCCCCGGTTGGTGCTGACCTCATACGTCCGGCCGGACTCCGAACGCGGAAACTTCCCGCCCACGAACAGCTTGTAGGTCTTGCGCACATCGACCCGGCTCATCGGGTACCCCCTTCGATCAGGTACGGCAACAGCCCGTGCCGCCCGCCTTCACGGCCGTACCCGGACTCCTTGTAACCGTCGAACGGACTGGTCGGATCGAACTTGTTGAAGGTGTTCGCCCAGACCACCCCGGCGCGCAGCTGGTCCGCGATCGACAGGATCCGCGAACCCTTCTCCGTCCACACCCCGGCGGACAGCCCGTAGGGCGTGTTGTTCGCCTTGGCCACGGCCTCATCCGGGGTGCGGAAGGTCAGCACCGACAGCACCGGCCCGAAGATCTCATCCCGGGCGATGCGGTGGGCTGAGGAGACCTCGGTGAACAGGGTCGGCGGGAACCAGTACCCCTTATCCGGGAGGTCACCCGGCGCGCTCCACCGCAACGCGCCCTCGGCGTCCCCGGCGTCGGCCAGCTCGGTGATCCGGCCCAGCTGCGCCGCAGAGTTGATCGCCCCGACGTCGGTGTTCTTGTCCATCGGATCGCCCACCCGCAGGGCGCCCAGGCGGGCCTTGAGCCGGTCGACGACCTCCGCTGCGATCGACTCCTGGACCAGCAACCGCGAACCGGCACAGCACACCTGGCCCTGGTTGAAGTAGATGCCGTTGACGATGCCCTCGATGGTCTGATCGACCGGGGCATCGTCGAAGACGATATTGGCGGCCTTGCCGCCCAATTCCAGCGTGGCGTGCTTATGGGTGCCGGCCACCCCGCGGGCGATCTGCTTGCCGACCGCCGTCGACCCAGTGAAAGCCACTTTGTCCACATCGGGGTGGGCGATCAGGTCCGCCCCGGTCTGCCCGGCGCCGGTGAGGATGTTCACCACACCCGGGGGCAACTCGGCCTGTTGCACCAGGTCGGCGAAGAGGAGCGCCGTCAGCGGCGTGGTCTCAGCGGGTTTGAGCACCACCGTGTTCCCCGCGGCCAGTGCCGGTGCGATCTTCCAGGAGAGCATCAACAGCGGGAAGTTCCACGGGATGACCTGCCCCGCCACCCCGTGCGGGCGGGGGCCGGCGCCGCGGCCGGCGTAGTCGAGCTTGTCCGCCCACCCGGCGTAGTAGAAGAAGTAGGCCGAGGCCAGTGGGATGTCCACGTCCCGGGACTCGCGGATCGGCTTTCCATTGTCCAGCGTCTCCAGCACCGCGAACTCTCGGGACCGCTCGGACAGCAGGCGGGCGATGCGGAACAGGTACTTGGCGCGCTCGGCCCCCGACATCGGGCCCCAGGAGCGCTCATAGGCCCGGCGGGCGGCCTTCACGGCGTTCTCCACGTCGGCTTCACCGGCGACGGCGACCTCGGCCAGCTGCTCCTCGGTGGCGGGGTTGATGGTCTTCAACGCCTCCCCGGAGGCGGCTTCGGTGAACTCGCCGTTGATGAACAGTCCGTAAGAGGACGCGATGTCCACCACGGACCGGGACTCGGGGGCCGGTGCGTACTCGAATGTGGTCATAGGTCCTCAGTCGATCGTGACGTAGTCGGGGCCGGAATAGTGGCCGGTGGCCAGTTTCTGGCGCTGCAGCAGCATGTCGTTGAGCAGGCTGGAGGCCCCGAACCGGAACAGGTCCGCGCTCAGCCAGTCTTCACCGGCCACCTCGTTGACGGCGACCAGGTACTTGATCGCGTCCTTGGATGTGCGGATCCCCCCGGCGGGTTTCACCCCGATATGGGTGCCGGTGGCGCTCAGGAAGTCCCGGACCGCCTCCAGCATCACCACGGTGACCGGCAAGGTCGCAGCCGGAGAGACCTTCCCGGTCGAGGTCTTGATGAAATCGGCGCCGGCGAGCATCGCCAGCCAGGAGGCTCTGCGGACATTGTCGTAGGTGGCCAACTCACCTGTCTCCAAGATCACCTTCAGGTGCGCGGGCTCGTCGCTGCGCGTCTGACAAGCAGCGCGCACGGCCACGATGTCCTGGTACACCTTCAGGTAATCGCCGGACAGGAATGCGCCACGGTCGATGACCATGTCCACCTCGTGCGCGCCCGCCTCGACCGCATCGGCGGTATCGGCCAGGCGGATCTGGCGGCTGGAGCGCCCGGACGGGAAGGCCGTGGCCACCGACGCGACGTTGATTCCGCTGCCACCGACCGCTTCCAGGGCAACGGGGACCAGATCCGGGTAGACGCACACAGCCGCCGGACTCGGGCAGGAGGGGTCGGCCGGGTCCGGCGTGCGGGCCTTGGCCGCCATCGACCGGACCTTGCCCGGGGTGTCGGCTCCCTCCAGCGTGGTCAGATCGATCATCGCGATCGCCAGATCGATCGCCCAAGCTTTCGATGTCGTCTTGATCGACCGGCTGCCCAGCATGGCCGCCCGGGCATCGGCGCCGACCTGGTCCACACCCGGCAGACCGAAGAGATACCGCCGCAGCGAGGTGTTATCCAGCTGGGTGGTGCCGACGATCGCGTGGGCCTGATCGGCCACCTGCTCAGCGCTTCGAGCCGAGGCGGTCCGGGCCGGGGCGGGAGGCGGCGTCACCGTCGAAGTCATGTCCGCAGTCTAGGCGCTGTGCCGGCAGGGATGCCGGGCGTCCTACTTCATATACGGCGTGTTGTTCGCAGCCGGTGGCCGCACCCGGCCCACGAAGCCCGCGACGGCGAAGATGGTGATGATGTAGGGGAGCATCAGCAGGAAGTTCCCGTGGATACCGGTGTCCTCCATCGCCCGGAGCATATTCGCCAAGTTGCGGGTCAGACCGAAGAGCAGCGCGGCGGCCAGGGCGCCGAGGGGGTTCCACCGGCCCAGGATCATCGCGGCCAGGGCGATGAAGCCGTTGCCGGCGGACATGTCCCGCCCGAAGGCCAGGCCGTTACCGACAGTCAGGAACGCCCCGCCCAGGCCGGCCAGTGCCCCGCCCATGATCGGGTTCACCCACCGGGTGCGGATCACGTTGATACCGACCGTGTCGGCGGCCTTGGGGTGCTCACCTACTGACCGGACCCGCAGCCCCCACCGGGACCGGAACAGGAAGACCTGCAGCACGATGATCGCTACGTACATCAGGTAGACCAGGATGTTCTGGTTGAACAGCACCGGACCGATGATCGGGATGTCCGACAGCACCGGGATCGGCAGCCTCGGGAGCCGGAACCGCTGGTTCAGATCAGGGTTCTCGGTCAGCACGGTGGAGAAGAAGAACGTGGTCAGGCCGAGTACCAGCACGTTCAGCACGACACCGACGATGATCTGGTCGACCCAGTACTTGACGCTGAAGAACACCAGCAGCAGACCGACCAGCGCGCCCGCGATCGGGGCAGCGACCAGCCCGAGGTAGGGGTTGCCCACGATCGAGGCCACCACCGCGGCCAGGAATGCCCCACCGAGTAACTGTCCCTCGATGGCGATGTTGATGACACCAGTGCGCTCGCACATCACCCCGGACAACGCCCCGAAGACCAACGGCACGGACAGGGCGAGCCCACCCATCAGCAACGACGTCAGCGGAATCGTTCCGCCCGATCCCACCCAGGTCAGGAAGGCGATGATGAACACCGCCCCGAAGATCGACGGGGGCCACCAGCCCACCTTCTGCCGCCGGACGGCGCGGACTGCGGCGAAGGCAGCCAGAGCGGCCATCGCCAGGGTGAGTACCCAGAGCGCGACCGCCGTCGGCACAGTGGTGTCCGGGATCGCGGCGACCTCCCCGCCGGTCGCGGTGCGGAATGTGGTCTGCACCCCGGCCTCGGTGAACAGGGTGAAGCCGAACAGGGATAGCAGGGTGAAGGCGATCATGAAGCCGGGTGCCCGCCACTTGATCGGGGGCACGATCTCGGTGCTCGGAGCAGTGGCCGCAGCCTTCGTCGACTGGCTCATGCCTCTGCGACCTCCTTGGCGACGAGGACCGATTGCTTGCGCCGGGACGGTGCCGGAGCGGGGAGTCGGAAGATCGCCCGGACCAGCGGGGGAGCGGCGATGAGCAGCACGATGACCGACTGCATCACCAAGATGATGTCGATCGGGGTCGCCGTCGTGGACTGCATCAGGAAGCCACCGGCCTTCAACGCACCGAAGAGCAGCCCAGCGGCCAACGTGCCCCACGCCCGGGCCCGGCCGAGGAGAGCCACCGTGATCGCATCGAAACCGTAACCGGCGGCCACCCCGGCGGTGAGCAGGCCTTCGGTGCCCAGCACCTGAGCCGAGCCGCCGAGGCCGCTGAGCGCCCCGGCGATCACCATCGCGACGATGACCACCTTGCTCACCGAGACCCCAGCGGTGCGGGCCGCTTCCTGGTTCGCACCCACGGCGCGCAGTTCGAAACCGAAGGTAGAGCGTTCCACCAGCCACCACACCACCGCGGTGACCAGCACCATCAGCAGGAATCCGATGTGCAGCCGGAACCCGGGGCCCAGTAGCTGCGGGTACAGCGCGGTGTCCGCCACATTGGGTGAGCGCGGCAGGGTCGATCCGGACTGCTGGAACGCGGGCTGGGTGAGCAGCCAGCCGATGAAGTAGACCGCGATGTTGTTCAACATGATCGTCACGATCACCTCATTGGCGCCGGTACGGGCCTTGAGCACCCCGGCGATCCCGCCGTAGATCGCACCGCCTAAAGCCGCCCCCAGTACCGCCAGCAGCAGGTGCAGACCGGCGGGCAGGGTGAGGGCGAAGCCCACCCAGCCGCCGGCGATCGCACCGGCGATGATCTGTCCCTGGCCGCCGATGTTGAACATGCCGGCACGGAACGCGATCGCGATGCCCAACCCGGTGAACACCAACGGCACCGAGAACACCATGGTCTCGGTCAAGGGGCGGATCGCGCGGGCGAAGGTATCGGCCCGGTAGTCGAAGATCGAACCGCGGAACAGGGCGTTGTAGGAGGACACCACGGCATCCCAGGCGGCTGCGAGCAGATCGCCGGGCTGGTTGAAGAAGTATGGGGCGCTCTGTTGCACCCTGGCGTCAGCCCCGGCGATCAGGATTCCGCTGAGGACCAGCGCGATGAAGATCGCCAGCAGCGTCACCAGCCAACTGCCGGAGAGGATCTCGCGCGCGAACTGGGCGCTGCGACCGCCGGCGGGCTGCTGCGGTACTCGGCGCTCGGAGGCGGGGGACTCCTCGGCCTGGGCGACCACATCCCCGGGGTGTTCGTCGGGGTGGCGTTCCTGCTCCTCACTCACGGCGCCTCCTCCGCACTGGCGTCATCGGCCGCGGCAAGTGCCGTGCGGTGCGTGGCGGCCTCCGAACGGGCCTCGGCCAGCGGCACCCCGGCCATCATCAGTCCCAGGACGTCCCGGTCGGTGTCCCCGGGCACGATGCCCACGATCTGACCGCGGTACATCACTGCGATCCGATCGCCTAGTGCTACGGCCTCATCCAGTTCGGAGGACACCAGCAGCACCGGGGTGCCGTTATCGCGTTGGGCGACCAGCTGGGCGTGGATGAACTCCACCGATCCCACATCCACACCGCGGGTGGGTTGGGAGGCCACCAGCACCCGCAGCGGTCTGGACATCTCCCGGGCCACCACCACCTTCTGTTGGTTCCCTCCGGAAAGGGTGGAGATCGGGTCGTGGATGGCGGTGAGACGGACGTCGTACTCCTGCGCCAGGGTGCGCGCGTTGTCACTGACCACTCCGTGCAGCAGGGTTCCGGCCTTGGCGAAGGGTGGGACGTCGTAGGTATCCAGGACAAAGTTCTCCGCCACCGTGAAGGTGCCGATCACCCCGGAGGTGGAGCGGTCCTCGGGCACGAAGCCCACCCCTTGGCGCAGCCGGCGTTTCACGCTGGCCCCGATCAGTTCCTCGCCGTCGAGTGTGATGGAGCCGCGCAGGGGGTCGGCCAGTCCGAGGATGGTCTCGGTCAACTCGGTCTGGCCGTTACCCTGGACCCCGGCGACGGCGAGGATCTCACCTCGGTGCACGGTCAGGTCCACCGCATCGACGACGACGGTGTTCTTGCTATCCAGCACCGTCAGGTCGGAGATGACCAGCCCCGGCTCACCGGGGTCGGCCGACTCCTTGTCCACCGCCATCGACACGCTGCGGCCCACCATCAGGGAGGCCAGTTCGGTCTCGGAGGTGCTCGGTGTGACCTCCCCGACCACGGTGCCGCGCCGGATCACGGTGATGGAGTCGGCGATCGCGCGGACCTCACGCAGTTTGTGGGTGATGAAGACGATCGAGGTGCCCTCGGCTTTGAGCTGGCGCATGATCTCGATCAGTTCGTCGGTCTCCTGCGGCGTGAGCACAGCGGTGGGCTCATCGAGGATGAGGACCTTGGCGTCGCGAGACAGGGCCTTGATGATCTCCACCCGCTGCTGGACGCCCACCGGCAGGTCCTCGATCACCGCGTCCGGGTCGACGTCGAACCCGAAGCGGTCGGAGATCTCCTTGACGCGGGTGCGGGCGGTGCGTTGATCGATGATCCCTAGCGGCCCGGTCGGTTCGTATCCGAGGGCCACGGACTCGGCCACCGTGAACACCGGCACCAGCATGAAGTGCTGGTGGACCATTCCGATCCCGGCCGCCACAGCGTCCCCGGGACCGGTGAAGGTGACGTGCTGCTCATCCAGAACGATCTCGCCGTCGTCCGGCTCGTACAGGCCGTAGAGCACGTTCATCAGCGTGCTCTTCCCGGCACCGTTCTCACCGAGCAGCGCGTGGATCTCCCCGGGTCGGACCACCAGGTCGATGCCGTCATTGGCCACCAGGGGCCCGAAGCGTTTAGTGATGCCTCGAAGCTCGAGCTGCACGGATCGGCTCCATTGGTCGGGCCACCCATCAGTGGCCGGGGGCGGTTCCGGACGCCGGTATGGCGTCCGGGGTGAGTCGCGGCGACGGCCCGCCCCGCTGGGGTCGGGCCGTCGCCGGCCTCATCGGTTGATCACGGTGCGTTCGGGGTCTCGACCTCGAGTTCACCGGAGGCGACCTGCTCCTGGAGGGCGGTGATCTCGTCCTGCAACTCCTGCGGCACGTCCGCGCTGCCGTAGGCCAGGCTGACGCCCTCATTGGCCAGGTCGCCGATGTAGGGCTCGCCGGAGAAGTCGTCGGCGAGGCTGAGTTCGATGGCCTCGAACACGCCGGCGCCGATCTCCTTGACGACCGACCCCAGGATGATGTCGGGGTAGTCGGTGGACTCGGTCCAGTCGGAGTCCACGCCGACGATCCATACGTCGTCGCCGGCGTTCTCGGCCGCGGCGGCGGCGCCCAGTCCCACCGGGCCGGCGACCGGCATCACGATGTCGGCACCCTGGGAGATGAACTGCTCGGTCAGGGCCTGTCCCTGTCCCTGGTCCTCGAAGTCGCCGGAGAAGGTGCCGGACTGCTCGTCCTTGTCCCAACCCAGTGCGGTGACGTCCTCGCCGTTGTCGTCGTTGTACTGCTCCACGCCGTCGACGAAACCGTCCATGAAGATGCTCACCGAGGGGATCTGCAGCCCGCCGAAGGTGGCTACGGTCCCGGTTTCAGTCATCCCGGCGGCGAGGTAACCGGCGAGGAAGGCGGCCTCGGCGGTGTTGAAGATGATGGGTTTGGCGTTGTCGATCTCCAGCGGCTCGGGCGGGTCTCCCTCGGAGAAGGTCGCGTCGACGAGGCCGAAGTGGAGGTCGGTGTTGGCCTCGGCGGCCTCCTGGATATGGTCCTCCAGCAGGAAGCCGACGCCGATGGTGATAGTGCAGCCTTGCTGGATCATCGAGTCGACGTTGGGTCCGAAATCGGCCTCGGACTGGGACTCGGCGTCGTTGAGTTGGATGCCCAACTCGGATTCGGCTTCCTCGGCTCCCTCCATCGCGGACTGGTTGAAGGACTGGTCGTCCCATCCGCCCTCATCGGAGATCAGGCAGGCGGTGAAATCAGCGTTGTCCTCGCCGACCTCCTCGGTGCCGTTGTCGTCCTCGCCAGCGTCTGGGGTCTCATCCGGTGCGTCGGCACACGCGGCGAGGCCGAGTGCCAGGACACCCGCGATCGCCGTCGCGTAGATGCTCTTTTTCACAGTTGTCTCCTGCTCCTTCTTTGGGCGAGGGTCGGCTCCGTGTCGATGACACTAACCCCGCCCGCACCGATCATGACCACGATGTGAGATCTATGCGCGGGGTTGTTACCGAGTTGCAATCAGCGTACCTGCCACGACCGTTCATATGTGGGGTGGCGGCGGCGGGCGTCAGGGTGTCAGCTCAGGCCGGCCGCTGCGCCGATGTCCTGCGAGAGCCTGGCAAGGCGATCGGCGGCACCGGCCCGGACGGCCGCGAGGTCATCGTCGTCGCCGACCGGGCGCACCACCTCCAGGTAGCACTTCAGTTTCGGCTCGGTGCCGCTGGGCCGCACGATGACTCGGTCATCGCCGGCCGTGAGGTAGGCCAGCCCTTCGGTGGGTGGCAGGCCGGCGTAGCCGTCGGCCAGGTCCCGCACCTCGACCACTTCCGAGCCCGCCAACGTGGCCGGCGGAGTCCCTCGCAGCTGCGCCATCGCCGCCGGGATCTGCGCCAGGTCGTCCACGCGGACCGACAATGGAGCTGTGGCGTGCAGACCGTAACGGCGTGCGATCTCATCGAGTGCATCGGGGACGGTGCGGCCGGTGGCCTTCAGGCCGGCGGCCAGCGTCGCCGCGTGCAGGGCGGCGGTGATGCCGTCCTTATCGCGCACCCCGTGCGGGTCCACGCAGTAGCCGATGGCCTCCTCGTAGCCGAACACCAGCCCCGGCACCCGGGCGATCCACTTGAACCCGGTCAACGTGACCTGATGGCGCGCCCCGTGCGCGGCGGCGATCTTGCCCAGTAGCCGCGAGGAGACGATCGAGGAGGCAAGGACGGCGTCCGGTGAACCGGCAGCGGCGCTCGCGGCCTGCTCGCCGAGCAGCGCGCCCACCTCATCACCGGTCAGCTGCCGCCACTGGGTCTCGGGCGGTGCGTCGTGGCGGCCGCTGCCGGGGCGGGGCACCGCGATCGAACACCGATCGGCGTCCGGATCGTTGGCGATGATCAGGTCGGCACCGACGCGCCGGGCGGTGGCAATCGCCAAGTCCAGTGCCCCGGGTTCCTCCGGGTTGGGGAACGCAACTGTGGGGAAGTCGGGGTCCGGTTCGGCCTGTTCGCCGACCACTGTCACGTCGGTGAAGCCGGCCCTGGCCAGGACCTTCTTCGCTAGCTCCCCGCCCACCCCGTGCATCGGAGTGAGCACGATCCGCAGCTCCCGCGGCCCCTCGGGTGCCCGTTGCCAGGCGCGCTCGATGTAGGCGGCCTGTACCTCGTCGGTGAGCTGGGTGATCGCCCCACCGGCTGCTGCGACATCCGCCGCGGTCCGGCGCACCCCGGAGACGGACTCGACCGCCGCGATCTGGGCGGCGATCTGCGCGTCGGCCGGCGGCACGATCTGCACCCCGGCGCCCTCCGGTGGCGTCGCCCGGCCACCGAGGTAGACCTTGTATCCGTTGTCCTGCGGTGGGTTGTGCGAGGCGGTGACCATCACCCCGGCCTCGGCTCCCAGATGCCGCACGGCGAACGCGAGCATCGGGGTGGGCACCGGCCCGGGGAAGACCAGCGCCCGTCCGCCGGCTCCGGCCACCACATCGGCGGTGTCGGTGGCGAACTCCCGGGAGCGGTGCCGGGCGTCGAAGCCGATCACCACCGCCGGCCGCTGGTCGATCCGCTCCTTCAGGTAACCCATCAACCCCGCGGCAGCGCGGATCACCACCGCCCGGTTCATTCGGTTCGGCCCGGCCCCCAGCCGGCCACGCAGCCCTGCGGTCCCGAACTGCAGGGTGCCGGCGAACCGGTCCGACAGCTCCGCGAGCGCGGCGGCGGCAGCCCGGTCATCACCGGTGCCGCCGGCCCGCTCGACCAGTTCGCGTAGCTCGCCGGCGTCCCCGGCATCCGGATCATCAGCGATCCACGCCTGCACCTGATCGGCCGGCCTCATCTCAGCACCTGGTGCACAATCTTGGTCAGCAGGGAGCTGATCCGCGGTCCGGCGGCACGGCCGGCCGCGATCACCTCCTCGTGGGAGAGTGGTTCCGGGGAGATGCCGGCGGCGAGGTTGGTCACCAGCGAGATGCCCAGTACCTCCATCCCGGCCTGCCGCGCAGCGATCGCCTCGAGGGCGGTCGACATCCCGACCAGGTCAGCACCCATCCGCTTGGCCATCTGCACCTCGGCCGGTGTCTCATAGTGCGGCCCGCGGAACTGGGCGTAGACACCCTCGGGGAGGTCGCCGCCCACCTCCCGGGCGAGCCCGCGCAACCGCGAGGAGTACAGGTCGGTGAGATCGACGAAGTTCGGTCCTTCGATCGGCGAGGCGGCGGTGAGGTTGAGGTGGTCGGAGATCAGCACCGGCGTGCCCGGCGGCCAATCCGCCTCCAGCCCGCCGCAGCCGTTGGTCAACACCATCGTCTTCGCCCCCGCGGCCGCAGCGGTGCGCACCCCGTGCGCCACCCGTCGCACCCCGCGGTTCTCGTAATAATGGGTGCGGGCTGCCACCACCAGGGCGTACTTGCTCTGCCCGCCGGCGTCGACCTCCACGGCCCGC
>Ga0079225_10001035_pt1 | contig 15479 bp, 16 predicted proteins | sample Poulit2012_FD_76344 | JGI IMG/M metagenome (GOLD analysis project Ga0079225, IMG submission 76344) | Agricultural soil microbial communities from Georgia to study Nitrogen management - Poultry litter 2012 | ecosystem: Environmental > Terrestrial > Soil > Agricultural land | place: USA: Georgia... | reverse complement strand
GGTGGAGGCTTTCGCTCGGCAGCGTGTCGTCGATCTCGAGGAGCGGTACCGTCCGGTCGTCGAGGCGGCGGCGCCGCAGCATCGCACCGCGGCGTTGGCCGAGGTGCTCAGCAGCGATGGTTATGCGGCCTCGGCACAGTCCTCGCCGGTCATCGACGGGGAGCAACTGTGCCAGCACCACTGCCCGGTGGCGCATGTGGCCGAGCAGTTCCCGCAGCTGTGCGAAGCTGAGACCGAGGTCTTCGCCCGGCTGCTCGGTACCCACGTGCAGCGGATCGCCACGATCGCCCATGGCGACGGCGTGTGCACCACGCACGTACCCAGGGGCCAGACGTCACCGGAGCACAATGCACAGCCTCGGCTGAACAGCAACGTCAACGAGAGGAACACGCCATGACGACGATCGAACACCCGGAGTTGGAAGGCCTCGGGCGGTACGAGTACGGCTGGGCCGACGCTGACGAGGCTGGCTCAGTTGCCCGCAGAGGGCTGAACGAGGAGGTCGTCCGAGACATCTCCCGGCAGAAGAACGAGCCGGAGTGGATGCTGGACATTCGACTCAAGGCGCTGCGGCTGTTCGAGAAGAAGCCGACTCCGACCTGGGGTGCGGACGTCTCTGACATCGACTTCGACAACATCAAGTACTTCGTTCGCTCCACCGAGGAGCAGGCCACCAGCTGGGACGACCTACCCGAGGACATCAAGAACACCTACGACAAGCTCGGCATCCCCGAGGCGGAGAAGCAGCGCCTGGTCGCGGGCGTCGCCGCCCAGTACGAGTCCGAGGTCGTCTACCACCAGATCCGTGAGGACCTCGAGCAGCAGGGTGTCATCTTCATGGACACCGACACGGGTCTGCGTGAGTACCCTGAGCTGTTCCGGGAGTACTTCGCCTCGGTCATCCCCAGCGGAGACAACAAGTTCTCGGCGCTGAACACCGCGGTGTGGTCCGGCGGTTCGTTCGTCTACGTCCCGCCGGGTGTGCACGTCGACATCCCGCTGCAGGCCTACTTCCGTATCAACACCGAGAACATGGGCCAGTTCGAGCGGACGCTGATCATCGTCGACGAGGACGCCTACGTCCATTACGTCGAGGGCTGCACCGCACCGATCTACAAATCGGACTCGTTGCACTCGGCCGTGGTGGAGATCGTCGTGAAGAAGGGCGGTCGCGCGCGCTACACGACGATCCAGAACTGGTCGAACAATGTGTACAACCTCGTCACCAAGCGGGCCACCGCGGCCGAGGGCGCCACCATGGAGTGGGTGGACGGCAACATCGGGTCCAAGGTGACCATGAAGTACCCGGCCATCTGGCTGATGGGTGAGCACGCCAAGGGCGAGACGCTGTCGTTGGCTTTCGCCGGTGAGAACCAGCACCAGGACTCCGGGGCCAAGATGGTGCACATGGCCCCGAACACGTCGTCGGCGATCGTGTCCAAGTCGGTCGCCCGCGCTGGCGGGCGCTCGTCGTACCGCGGGCTCGTGCAGGTGATGCCGCGAGCTACACACAGCGCCAGTACCGTCCAGTGCGATACCCTACTGGTCGACACCATCTCCCGTTCGGACACCTATCCTTACGTCGATATCCGCAACGACGACGTGTCCATGGGGCACGAGGCCACCGTCTCCAAGGTCAGCGAGGACCAGCTCTTCTACCTGATGAGTCGCGGTATGACCGAGGAAGAGGCCATGGGGATGATCGTCCGCGGGTTCGTCGAGCCGATCGCGCGAGAACTTCCCATGGAGTACGCGCTGGAGCTGAACCGGCTGATCGAGTTGCAAATGGAAGGTGCGGTGGGCTGAACCACAGGTGGCCCACGGTGGCGTCGTTCACCGTGGGCCGCCGCCCGCCCGCGAGGCACCCTTCGGATTCCCAGACCTGATGAGACAAGAAGCGAGACGATGCCTGACTCCGTACTGTCCGAGAAGACATCCGCGACGGAACCTGATGACACCGCCCCGGCGGAGTCACAACATGGGTTGACCGCGCACTCCCATGGCGCGGGCGCCGAGGATGCCAGCCGGCAGAGCTCTCTCGACCGGTTCGCCTCGACTGACCCGGACGCGCACCCGGTGCCCGAGGGCCGCGAGGAGGCGTGGCGGTTCACGCCGATGCGGCGTCTCCGACAGTTGCACGACGACGCTCGGCTCGACGGGCCGCCGCCGGCCGTGCAGGTCGAGGCCGATCCAGCGGTGCGCGTGCACACCGTGGCCATCGGGGAGTCCGGCCAGGGCAGTTCCGGCTACGTGCCGGTGGACCGTCCGAGCGCGCGTGCGTGGCAGAGTGCTACCGAGGCGCTTTCCGTCACCATCCCGCAGGAAGTCGAGGCTGAGCGCGCCACCGTCATCACGGTCGACGGCGCTGGAGCGGAGAAGGCCGCGGCCGGTCATGTCGTCATCACGGCCGAGGCGTTCAGCAAAGCGGCCGTGGTCCTGGAGTACCGCGGATCCGCCGCGTTCGTCGACAACGTCGAGGTCGTGGCGCACGAAAGCGCCAAGCTCACGGTTGTCACGCTGCACGACTGGGCGGACGACACCGTGCAGCTCTCGCACCACCACGTTGTGGCCGGCCGGGACGCGCAGGTCAAACATGTGGTGGTCACCTTCGGTGGCGATCTGGTTCGCACCGCGACCACCAGCACCTACGACGGCCCCGGCGGGGAGATCGAGCTTCTCGGTCTCTACTACGCCGATGCCGGCCAGCACATCGAGAACCGGCTGCTGGTCGACCACAACACCCCGAAGGCGCGCAGCAATGTGGAGTACAAGGGCGCGTTGCAGGGGAACAAGGCACACGCGGTCTGGATCGGCGATGTGTTGATCCGGCCGGCCGCGGAAGGCATCGACACCTACGAGCTGAACCGTAACCTGGTGCTCACCGAGGGCGCCCGCGCGGACTCGGTCCCGAACCTGGAGATCCAGACCGGCGAGATCGAAGGGGCCGGGCACGCCAGCGCCACGGGCCGATTCGACGACGAGCAGCTGTTCTACCTGCAGGCGCGCGGTATCCCCGCCGAGCAGGCTAGGAGACTGGTCGTGCGCGGATTCTTCGCCTCACTGATCAACCAGATCGGGGTGCCGGAGATCACCGAGGAGCTGATGGCCCGCGTGGAACGCGAACTCGCGATCGTCGAGGCCGACGACGACATCCCACTGGCCGTGTCCACCTCACCCGCGCCAGCCGCGCCGGCCACCGAGAACTGACAACCACCACGAGCCCGGAACGAGGCAAGAAGACGATGAGTACACTTGACATCCGCGGTCTGCACGTTTCCGTCGAGACCGAATCCGGACCCAAGGAGATCCTGCGCGGTGTCGATCTGACCGTGAACTCCGGCGAGACCCATGCGCTCATGGGCCCGAACGGTTCGGGCAAGTCCACCCTGGCCTATTCGATCGCCGGGCACCCCAAGTACAGCGTCACGGCTGGTTCGGTCACCTTCGACGGTGAGGACGTGCTGGAGATGTCGGTCGATGAGCGCGCCCGCGCCGGGATGTTCCTGGCCATGCAGTACCCCGTCGAGGTGCCGGGTGTATCGGTGTCGAACTTCCTGCGCACTGCGAAAACCGCGATCGATGGCGAGTCCCCCAAGCTGCGTACGTGGGTGAAGGACGTCAAGGGTGCCATGGAACAGCTGTCCATTGATTCGGACTTCGCCGAGCGCGACCTGAACACCGGGTTCTCGGGTGGGGAGAAGAAGCGCCACGAGATCCTGCAGCTCGAGTTGCTGCAGCCGTCGATCGCAGTCCTCGACGAGACCGACTCCGGCCTTGACATCGATGCATTGCGCATTGTCGCTGACGGTGTCAATCGATTCACGGCCAACGGAGACCGTGGCGTTGTCCTGATTACGCACTACACTCGAATTCTCCGGTACATCAAGCCAGATTTCGTTCACGTCTTCGTCGACGGCCGGATCGCCGCCGAGGGTGGCCCGGAACTGGCCGAGCAGCTGGAGAACGAGGGTTACGTCAACTTCGCGAAGGCCTCGGCCTGAGCCTGCAGGCCCGGCGCAATCCCGATCGGCTCTCGCGCGGGAGGGGAGGTTGCCATGGTGCTGACGACTGCCGGCACGCTCACCGAGCCTTATGACGTGGCGGCCGTGCGGGCCGATTTCCCGATCCTCTCGCGTGAGTTGTCCGGCGGATACCCCCTGGTCTACCTGGACTCGGCGAACACCTCGCAGAAGCCGCGTGCCGTGATCGACGCGATGGCCGGGCACTACGCCACGCACAACGCCAACGTCGCCCGAGCCGTGCACCAGATCGGTGAGGAGGCCACCGCAGCCTACGAGGGTGCTCGTGCCACGATCGGCTCCTTCATCGGTGCCGGCAGTCCCGACGAGGTGGTGTTCACCAAGAACGCCTCGGAGGCGCTCAACCTCGTGGCGAACGTGCTGGGCAGCGGGTTGGCGGACGACCCGGCGCTGCGGCTGGGGCCCGGGGACGACGTCGTGATCTCCGAGATGGAGCACCACTCGAACATCGTTCCGTGGCAGTTGGTCACGCGCCGTACCGGTGCCAACCTGCGCTGGTTCGGCCTGACCGATGATGGTCTGCTCGACCTCAACGGGATCGAGCAGATCATCACACCGGCCACCAAGGTGGTCTCGGTAGTGAGGCAGTCGAACATCCTGGGCACCATCAACGACCTGAGCCCGATCATTGCCAGAGCTCGCGAGGTCGGCGCACTCGTCGTGGTCGACGCCGCCCAGGCGGTGCCGCACCACCACACCGACGTGACGGCACTCGGTGCGGACCTGGTGGCCTTCACCGGCCACAAGATGCTCGGCCCGACCGGCATCGGCGTGCTGTGGGGCCGTGCGGAACTGCTCGAGGCGCTACCCCCGTTCCTCGGCGGTGGCGAGATGATCGAGACGGTCGCCATGACCGGGTCGACCTTCGCCGCGCCCCCGCACCGCTTCGAGGCCGGGACCCCGCCCATTGCCGAGGCCATCGGTCTCGGGGCGGCCGTCGATTACCTCGCGGGCATCGGCATGGACCGGATCGAGGCGCACGAGCGTGCGGTGACCGCGTACGCCGTGGACACCCTGAGTTCCGTACAGGGTGTGCAGGTGCTCGGCCCACGTGATGAGGGCAGCCGTGGTGGCACGGTGTCCTTCACCGTCGACGACGTACACCCGCATGATGTCGGGCAGTTGCTGGACGAACAGGGCATCGCCGTGCGGGTAGGCCACCACTGTGCGCGCCCGGTGTGCGTGCGCTACGGCGTGCCCGCCACCACCAGAGCGTCGTTCTACCTGTACACCACCCATGCGGAGATCGACGCGCTGGCTCGCGGGGTGGACATGGTGGGAAGGTTCTTCCGGCGATGAGCGCGGGCGAGTCCATGTACCAGGAGATGATCCTGGACCACTACAAGAACCCCGTCGGCAAGGGGCTTCGCGAGCCCTTCGACACCGAGGTGCACCATGTGAACCCCACCTGCGGTGACGAAGTCACCTTGCGTGTGCGGGTCCAGGACGGGCGGGTCATGGTTTCCTATGACGGCGTCGGGTGTTCGATCAGCCAGGCCTCGGCCAGCGTGCTGTACGGACTGCTCGACGACCTACCGCTCGAGCAGGCATTCGAGATCCACGCCGAGTTCGTGCGGTTCCTGCAGGGTCGTGGGACGGTCGAGCCGGATGAGGACGTGCTCGGTGATGGCATCGCCTTCGCCGGTGTCGCTCGGTACCCGGCGAGGGTCAAATGCGCGCTGCTGTCGTGGATGGCGTTCAAGGATGCGACGATGCAAGTTGTACCGGTAGCGGAAGGAACATGAGATGAGCGAAACCGATGCCGCCACTTCGAACGAGGCGGTGAACACCGCCACTGAGTCCGAGGTCGAGGACCTGTACGAGGCGATGCGTGACGTCGTCGACCCGGAACTCGGGATCAACGTCGTCGACCTCGGTCTGGTCTACGGTATGCGGGTCGACGAGTCCGACACCGTCCAGATCGACATGACCCTGACCAGCGCGGCCTGCCCGCTGACGGACGTGATCGAGGACCAGGCCAACTCCGCCCTCGGAGGGCTCGCTGACGGCGTGCAGATCAATTGGGTCTGGATGCCCCCGTGGGGTCCGGAGAAGATCACCGACGAGGGCCGCGAGCAACTGCGGGCCCTGGGCTTCGCCGTCTGAGGTGGACAGCTCCGTCGGGCCACCGGCGGTGGTGTTCGACCTCGGCGGTGTCCTCATCGACTGGGACCCCAGGTACCTCTACCGCAGGCTGCTGGCCTCCGAGGAGGAGGTCGAGCGGTTCTTGGGCACGGTGTGCACACCGGAATGGAACCGGGCGCAAGACGCCGGGCGCAGTTGGGCGGAGGCGGTCGACACGCTTGCAGCGCGGCACCCGGACCAAGCCGGCCTGATCGCCGCTTACCGGGACCGGTGGCCGGAGATGATCGCGGGGCCGTTCGAGGAAACCGTGCGGGTACTGGCAGATCTGCGCGCAGCCGGCGTCGCGTTGTACGCCCTGACCAACTGGTCGGCCGAGACGTTCCCGGTCGCGCAGCGGCGGTTCGACTTCTTGGGCTGGTTCGAGGGCACCGTCGTTTCCGGACAGGAGCAACTCGTGAAGCCCGATCCGCGGCTTTATCGGCTGCTCGCCCAGCGGCACGGGCTGGATCTGCGGCACTCGGTCTTCATCGATGACACCCCGGCGAACGTGGTCGCCGCTCGCGAGCTGGGCATGCTCGGCCTGGACTTCGTCGACGCCGAGCGGTTGCGCGCCGACTTGACCGCCCACGGTCTGCTGGCCAGCGGAACCGCGGCCCAGGCGGATCGGGCGTGACGATCCAGCCAATCCGGGTCTGGGGCGACCCGGTGTTGCGCGGGCGCGCCACCGAGGTGACCACCTTTGACAATGCGCTGCGGTCGCTGATCGTGGACCTGTTCGAGACCATGTACGACGCGCCCGGGGTCGGGCTGGCGGCGCCCCAGATCGGCGTGGACCTGCAGGTGTTCGTCTACGACGTCGACGGCGTGGTGGGCCACGTCGTCAACCCGAGCCTGACCGTCAGTGCGGAGTCGCAGCGTGGGTCGGAGGGATGTCTGTCCGTGCCCGGACTTCGCTACGAGCGCCGTCGTGCGCGCCATGCGCAGGTGACCGGGTTCGACCAGGACGGTGCACCCGTGTACGCCGCGGCCACCGGTCTGCTGGCACGGTGTTTCCAACACGAAACCGATCACCTCGACGGCGAGATCTACGTCGACGGGCTGGCGCGCGCGGACAAGATGCACGCGCTACGCGCGATCCGCGACGCGGATCTCGTCAACTCATCCGCCTGAGTCATAGGCTTGGTCGGCGGCTTGGTCGGCCAGACGATGTGACACGGGAGGCCCGATGCGTGTGCTGTTCGCGGGAACGCCGGAGGCGGCGGTACCGTCGCTACGCGCGTTGCTCGACTCCCGGCACGAGGTGCTGGCGGTGCTGACCAGACCGGACGCCCCCAGGGGACGGGGACGGACGCTGCGAGCCAGCCCGGTGGCAGAGCTAGCGAGGCAGGCAGGCGTGGAGGTGCTGCAACCCCAACGGCCGGGGGAACTGCGGGAACCGGAGTTTCAGGGCAGGCTCGAGCACCTCGCCCCGGACGTCGCGCCGATCGTCGCGTACGGCGGACTCATCCCGAGGTCGGTGCTCGTGGTGCCGCGCCACGGTTGGGTGAACCTGCACTTCTCGCTGCTTCCGGCGTGGCGTGGAGCCGCGCCGGTCCAGCACGCGGTCATCGCCGGCGACGACGTGACCGGGGCGAGTACATTTCGGCTCGAGGAGGACCTCGACTCCGGACCGGTGTACGGGACCGTGATCGAGCCGATCCACGACACCGACACCAGCGGCGACGTCCTCGCCCGGCTGGCGCACAGTGGCGCGGAACTGCTGATGCGCACCCTCGAGACCATCGAGGCAGGGACCGCTGCGCCCCAGCCGCAACCCCCCGATGGCGTCACGCTGGCGCCCAGGCTGGAGGTCGCCGATGCCAGGATCGACTGGACGGTACCCGCCCTCGCCCTGGATCGACATGTGCGAGGGTGCACTCCCGTGCCCGGCGCGTGGACGATGCTGTCCGGAGGGCGGTTCAAGGTGAGGCCCGTGACCCTGGAGCCCGGACGCGAGGACCTGGCTGAGCTGGCTCCAGGTGAGATCGTCGTGGAAAGGTCCGGTGTTCGGGTGGGCACCGGCAGCCATGCCGTCGTGCTCGGTGACGTTCAGCCGCCGGGCAAACGCTTCATGCCCGCCGTCGACTGGGCGCGCGGTGCTGACCTCGCCCCCGGCGACCGGTTCGATGCCGAACAGTCGGCCACCGCCGGTGCGCACACATGACAGCCTCGACTGAACGACGACGCCTTCGTCCCGACGCTGCCCGTGCGGTCGCCCTGGACACCGTCCTGGCGGTCTCCAATCGTGATGCCTACGCCAACCTGATTCTGCCCCGGATGCTGCGCGACCGCGGGGTCACGGGGCGCGACGCCGCCTTCGCGACCGAGCTCGCCTACGGCACCCTGCGTGGTACTGGGACCTACGACGCGGTGCTTTCGCACTGTGTCGATCGGCCGCTGGAGCGGCTGGACCCCGTCGTGCGGGCGGTCCTGCGGATGGGTACCCACCAGGCGCTCGGTATGCGTACCGCCGCACACGCGGCGGTGTCCGAAAGTGTCGGATTGGCCAGGGCCCGGATCGGCGACGGGCCGGGACGGCTGGTCAACGCGGTCATGCGACGGGTCGTCGGACACAGCTTGCCGGACTGGATCGGCATCCTGGCACCGCAGGGAACTGACCAGGTCCGGGTGCTCGCGCTGCGCCACGCCCATCCGGACTGGATCGTGCGTGCCTTCGGCGACGCCCTCGGATCCGCGCGGGCGGAGCTTCCCGCACTGCTGGCGGCGGACAACACACCGGCCAAGGTGACGCTGGTGGCACGGCCAGGCAGGTCTCGCGTCGAGACACTGCTCGAAGCCGGGGCGGAACCGGGTCGCTGGTCTCCGTACGCGGCCGTGCTTCCCGCCGGTGATCCGGCGGACATCCCCGCGGTCGCCTCGGGCGCCGCCGGTGTGCAGGACGAGGGCAGCCAACTGGTGGTGCAGGCGTTGGCGGAAGCCCCGCTGACCGGCCCGGACGCCCAGTGGCTGGACATGTGCGCCGGGCCCGGTGGCAAGGCCGCATTGCTTGCGGGGCTGGCGACCAAGCGAGACGCACGGCTGCTCGCCCTCGAACTGCAGGAGCACCGGGCTCGGCTGGTGACCGACGCGCTCGGCGACGCCGTAGGGGGACACGAGGTCCGAGTGGTCGATGCCACCGATCCGGCCGCCGTACCGGAGGCCCAGACAGATCGGGTGCTGGTGGACGCGCCGTGCACCGGGCTCGGCGCACTGCGCCGACGGCCGGAGTCGCGCTGGCGCCGGCAACCAGGCGACGTGCCCGAGCTGCGCCGGTTACAGGCCGGCCTGCTGCGTGCGGCCCTGCGCGCCGTACGCCCGGGTGGGGTGGTCGCCTACGCGACCTGCTCACCGCATCTGGCCGAGACTCGGACCGTGGTCGGCGACGTCATGCGTGGGCGAGACGACGTCGAGCACATCGACGCCCGATCACTGCTGCCGGCTCTTCCCCAGCTCGGTGACGGCCCGGACGTCCAGATGTGGCCACACCGGCATGGCACCGACGCCATGTACCTGGCCCTGCTCAGGAGGACGTCGTGACCGACACGTTCACCGGCGACGAGGGCCCGGAGCCCGCGGAGTTCACCGATCCGCCCCCGGACCCGGTGGAACTGGCTCGTCGTTGGTTGGCCGAGGCAGAACGGACCGGAGTGGCCGAGCCGACCGCGGCAGTACTCTCCACCGTCGACGCCGACGGCCGCCCGAGCGCACGGGTGGTGCTGGTCAAAGAGGTTCGCGGGAACGGGTTCGTGTTCGGCACGTCCACCGAGGGCCGCAAAGGACCGGGTCTGGAGCGCCCCGTCGCGCTGACCTTCCACTGGCGGGAGCGGATGCAGCAGCTGCGGGTCGGAGGAGCGGTGCGCGATCTCGGTCCCGAAGAGTCGGACGCCCTGTTCGCCGCGCGCACCGTGGAGTCCCAGGCGGCGACCGCCGCAGCGCGGCAGAGCGCCCACCTCGAGGACGAGCAGGCGCTGCTCACCACCGTCGAGCGCATGGTGGCCGAGGCTCAGGAAACCGGCGGCGGTGTCGCACGCCCGGCCACCTGGCATGCGTATCTGGTGGAGCCCGAGGAGATCGAGTTCTGGCATGGTCGACGCGACCGGCTGCACCGTCGGCTGCAGTACACCCACGCCGCGAGCGGCTGGAGTTGCCGCCGACTGCAACCCTGACCGACACGCTCTAGGCTGCTACCGATGAGTATCCAGATCGCTCCCAGCATCTTGTCCGCGGACTTCGCCGATCTCGGCAACGAGGTGGACCGGATCGGAGCGGCCGACTGGGTGCACGTCGACGTCATGGACAACCACTTCGTGCCGAACCTGACCATCGGACTGCCAGTGGTAGAAGCCCTGCTGGCACGCACGTCCACGCCGATCGACTGTCATCTGATGATCGAGCAGCCGGACCGCTGGGCCCCGGCTTACGCGGAGACCGGCGCCGGGAGCGTCACCTTCCACCTGGAGGCGGCTGCTGCACCGATCCGGCTGGCCCGCGAGATCCGCGCGCAAGGATCTCGCGCCGGGGTCGGGCTCAATCCCGCCACACCCATCGAGCCGCTAGGCGATCTACTGGCCGAGGTGGACATGGTGCTGCTCATGACCGTGGAGCCGGGCTTCGGGGGACAGGCCTTTCTGGACGTGTGCCTGCCGAAGATCCGGCGGGCACGGCAGTTGGTCCAGGCCTCCGGCCTCGATGTCTGGGTGCAGGTCGACGGCGGCGTCTCGGCGAGCACGATCGAACGCTGCGCCGACGCCGGCGCGGACGTCTTCGTGGCCGGCTCGGCGGTCTACGGCGCCGAGAACGCCGCAGCGGCCGTGGAGGACCTGCGCGCCCGAGCACATGCCGCCACGCACACGCGGCCTCCCACGTCCGGCGCCCGATGACCCGATCGTCGCGATCACGCGCTACACTCAGACCAGAGCACGCGTGCTCCGGGGTCGGTGAAAATCCGAACCGGCGGTGACAGTCCGCGACCCGGCGCGCTTCGGGGCATCCGCCCCGAGTCGCCCGGCTGATCTGGTGGAACTCCAGGACCGACGGTGACAGTCCGGATGGGAGGCAGCACGCACGGGTGTCGCTCAGCGTCATCCTCGAACGAGGAGGCCGAGACGGCAACCGACCCGCCACCAGGCGTTCCCCCGGAGCCCGCACCAGGGCTCGCGGGAGGAGGAGACCGGTGGCCACCGTCGCCGAGGTCACGGCCATGCGCCGTGCCATCGCGCACGCGCGCCGTGGTTCGCTGACCACCCCGCCCAATCCCGACGTCGGGTGCATCGTGCTCGATTCCGATGGGCAGATCGCAGGGGAGGGGTACCACGAGCGTGCCGGTCAGCCACACGCCGAGGTGCACGCGCTGAGCGCCGCAGGAGACCGTGCCCGCGGCGGAACGGCCGTGGTCTCCCTCGAACCGTGCAACCACACCGGCCGGACCGAACCGTGTGTGCAGGCACTGGTAGGCGCCGGTGTGGCTCGCGTGGTCTACGCCGTGGCCGATCCTGACCCCGTTGCCGCCGGCGGGGGCGCCGCGCTACGGAGCCACGGCGTGGACGTCGAAGGATCCGTCCTGGAGGCCGAGGCCAGCCAGGCGAACGCTCGCTGGCTGTTGCCGCTGCGGCAGCACCGACCGTTCGTCGTGTGGAAGGTCGCCACCACTCTGGACGGGCGCACGGCGGCCGTCGACGGCACCAGCAGATGGATCACCGGCCCACAGGCCAGGGCCGAGGTGCACCAGTTGCGGCGCGCGGTCGACACCGTCGTCGTAGGGGTCGGCACCGTCGTGGCCGACGACCCACAGCTCACCGCCCGGGACGAGGACGGGAACCCACGCCCGCGCGAGCACCAGCCGCTGCGGGTCGTCGTCGACACCCAGGGCCGGACACCGCGCGGCTCCCGCGTCCTCGACGAGACCGCCCCGACCTGGGTGGCCACCTCGGCCGAGGTCGGTGGTGGTGTCGACGGCGTGGACCTGTCGGCCCTGCTCGCCCGGCTGTACGAGCAGCGCCGCTCCTACGTGCTGCTCGAAGGGGGAGCCAGTCTCGCCGCCGCGTTCTGGCGATCCGGTCTGGTCGACCGCACCGTCGCTTACCTCGCCCCGGCCTTGCTCGGCGCAGGCGCACCTGCCCTGGCCGACATCGGTATCACCACGATCGACGACATCGTGCGGCTGGAGCACTCCGAGTTCACCACCGCCGGCGCCGACATCTGCCTCACCGCGACCAGGAGGATCTGAGCACCATGTTCACGGGTATCGTCGAGGAGCTCGGCCGCGTCCGGGCACTGGATCGCCACGGCGACTCCGCTCGGTTGAGGGTGGACGCCCCGCAGGTGAGCAGCGACCTCCGGCGTGGCGGCTCCGTCGCGGTGAACGGCGTGTGCCTGACCGTGACCGATGTGTTGCCCGATGAGGGTTTCGTGGCCGATGTCATGCGGGAGACGATCACCCACTCCACGCTGGCGGATCTGCACCCGGACGAGGCGGTGAACCTGGAGTGCGCGGTGCGCGCGGCCGACCGGTTGGGCGGGCACATCGTGCAAGGGCACGTCGACGGCGTGGGCACCGTCGTGAGCCGCCAGCCCGGAGAACGCTGGGACGTCGTACGGATCGCGCTGCCGGAGGGCTTGAGCCGATACGTCGTCCACAAGGGCTCGCTCGCCGTCGACGGAGTCTCGCTGACCGTCAGCGCCGTGGACGACGACGCCGTCGAAGTCAGCCTCATCCCGGCCACACTGAGCCACGACGTTGGGCGAGCGCAAACCGCACGAGCGGGTCAACCTCGAGGTCGACGTGGTCGCGAAGTACGTGGAGTCATTGCTGGAAGGTGCGGGCCGATGAACGACATCATGACCGACACGGTGCCGGAGGCGGTCGCGCGCCTTGCAACAGGGCAGCCCGTCGTCGTGCTCGACAACGCCGATCGGGAGAACGAGGGTGACCTGATCCTGCCCGCCGATGCGGCCACACCGGAGGTGATGGGCATGGTCGTGCGGCACACCTCGGGCGTGGTGTGCGTCGGCATGCACGGCGCGGACGTCGACCGACTGGACCTGCCGCCGATGACCCCGGTGAACACCGACCCGAAGCAGACCGCCTACACCACCTCGGTCGACGCCCGCGACGGCGTGACGACCGGTATCTCGGCAGCCGACCGAGCCCACACGGCGCAAGTCCTGGCCGATCCGCGCAGCGTCGCCAGGGACCTGAGCCGCCCCGGACACATGTTCCCGCTGCGCGCCGTTCCCGGCGGCGTGCTCGAACGTCCGGGGCACACCGAGGCCAGTGTCGACCTGATGCGATTGGCCGGACGGGCACCCGCCGGTGTGCTCGCCGAGATCGTGCACGACGACGGATCGTTGATGCGCGCGCCGGCGCTGCGGGAGTTCGCCGACCAGCACGGGCTGGCGTTGATCACCATTGCCGACCTGATCGCCCATCTGACCGTGTCACCAGCGGCTTCCAGGCCCTCCGGGGCTGCTGTGTCTGTCGGGTCCACACCCGGTACGGGCGACCGAGCGGTGCTGCGGACCGAGGAAGCCCTCTTGCCCACGAAGCATGGGCGCTGGCGGATGATCGCCTACCACGATCCCGTCGCCGAGGTCGACCACCTCGCGCTGGTCATGGGCGAGATCGCGGATGGCGAGAACGTAGCAGTGCGACTGCACTCGGAATGCCTCACTGGAGACGCACTCGGGTCGTGGCGATGCGACTGCGGCGCCCAGTTGACCGCGGCCCAGCACTACATCGCTGAGGCCGGGCGCGGGGTGATCGTCTACTTGCGTGCCCAGGAGGGCCGGGGGATCGGGCTGCGGCACAAGGTCGCGGCCTATGCGCTGCAGGACGGTGGACGCGACACCGTGGATGCCAATCTGGACCTCGGGCTGCCGGTCGATGCCCGGGACTACACCGCCGGGGCCATGATCCTGGCTGACCTCGGGATCCGCTCGATCGAGTTGCTGACCCACAACGCACACAAGCTCCACGCCCTGCGCAGGGGCGGTATCGAGGTGACCGGTCAACGTAGCCTGCCAGTAGCGGTTCGCGCGGAGAATGTGCACTACCTCCGCACGAAACGAGACCGCATGGGGCACGTGCTCGACGGGCTGGAATGGCATGGAGACCATGGTGACCATGGTGACTATGTAGACCGTGTAGACAGGGTAGACAGGGTCTGGCAGACATCGGGTGAGGAGACCTTGCTATGAGCCGGCACGGGGCACCGGAGCCGGGGGAGCGGCCACCCGGTCTGGAACGGCTGAGCGTTGCCGTGGTCGCCGCCCAATGGCACCAGACCGTCATGGACGGGTTGGTGGACGGAGCACACCGCGCATTGGCCGACTTCGGAGTCCACGGCGTCCGCGTGCTACGGGTGCCGGGCAGCTTCGAGCTCCCGGTGGCCGCAGCCCGACTCGCGCGGGACGGATACGACGCCGTCGTCGCGCTCGGCGTGGTGATCCGCGGGGAGACTCCGCACTTCGACTACGTGTGCCAAGCCGCAACGGACGGACTGGTTAGGGTCAGCGTCGACACCGGCGTGCCCGTCGGGTTCGGTGTGCTCACCTGCGACGACGACGCGCAGGCCGTGGCCCGGGCGGGACTGCCGGGCTCGAGTGAGGACAAGGGAGCCGAGGCGGTACAGGCCGCACTGACCACAGCCGGACGGCTGGCCGAGTGCGGCGTCTGACCGTCGCCATGACGCCGTACGCTTGCTCCCCGTGAAGAGTTTCGAGGAACTGTGGGCCGAGTTGTCCGCGAAAGTCGGCGCGGGCGATCCGCAGTCGAGCACTGTGGCCGCCGTGCGCGCCGGGGTGCACGAGGTGGGCAAGAAGGTCGTCGAAGAGGCCGCCGAGACCTGGATGGCGGCCGAGCACGAGAGCGACGAGCGCACCGCGGAGGAGGTGTCCCAGCTGCTGTATCACGTCCAGGTGCTCATGCTGGCCCGCGGGATCGACCTCGACGACGTCTACGCGAAACTCTGAAACTGGATCGGGAGACCGGATGAACCAACTGCGGATAGCCGTGCCGAACAAGGGTGGCCTGGCTGAACCCGCCACCGAGATGCTGCACGAGGCCGGTTACCGGCAGCGCACCGACAGCCGCGACTTGGTCCTCATCGACGAGGAGAACAACGTCGAGTTCTACTTCCTCCGGCCGCGTGACATCGCGGTCTACGTCGCCTCCGGCACGCTGGACGTGGGCATCACCGGACGCGATCTCGTCCTCGACTCGGGCGCGGATGTCACGGAGCTGCTCCCGCTCGGGTTCGGCGAGTCGACGTTTCGGTTCGCGGCCCGACCAGGTGTGGCCACTGAGGTAGCGGACAT
>Ga0079225_10001033_pt1 | contig 15510 bp, 14 predicted proteins | sample Poulit2012_FD_76344 | JGI IMG/M metagenome (GOLD analysis project Ga0079225, IMG submission 76344) | Agricultural soil microbial communities from Georgia to study Nitrogen management - Poultry litter 2012 | ecosystem: Environmental > Terrestrial > Soil > Agricultural land | place: USA: Georgia... | reverse complement strand
TGGCGCATGACGCCTCCTTAGCCGTAGACGGATTGCCCGTCTTCCGACACCTTTGATAATTCTTGAGCTAAATAGAGCCCTTCAAGCCCCAGTTCAATAGCACCGGCTCGTAGCCCGGGGACCAAACCGGCATCCAAACGGGTAGCAATTTCGTCGTACAGTTCGGCGTTATCTATATCTGGCAGCTCGGCTAAAAATTCCGTTGCGGTGACGTGTTCACCCGTGGTTATCGTGCGCATGCCATCGAAAGCTTCAACCAGTGGGTTGAAGTCGATACCGCCAAAATGCGTGCGGGCTACTTGGGCAATGGCGGTGCGCAATAGGTACTGCAAAATTTGTTCTTCGCGGCCTTCTTCACCAGATTCAAATTCGATTTTGCCACCTAGCACTTCCACGGCGGTCTGGATGTCGATCAACCGAGCGATGGCTTCTTCGTCACGCACTGTTGCGCGGTGGCGTGCAGCGGCAGCGATGGTCTCTGCACCGGCAATAGCAAAGCGTGCAGAAACCCCCGAGGCCTGGTTGATCGCCGGAGAATCCCGCAGTGCTTGGGTGAAGCGTGCCAGGATTTCTAACAGTACATCGGGTACTTGGGCGCTCAGTTGGGCTTCCTGTCTGATGACTGCGATTTCATCAACCAGCTCGATGGGATAGTGGGTGCGAATCTCTGCGCCGAAGCGGTCCTTGAGCGGAGTGATGATCCGTCCCCGGTTGGTATAGTCCTCGGGGTTGGCACTTGCTACCATGAGCACATCCAATGGCAGCCGCAGCACATAACCTCGGATTTGGATGTCGCGCTCTTCCATCACATTCAGTAACGCCACCTGGATACGTTCGGCCAAATCGGGCAGCTCATTGAGCGCAACGATCCCGCGATTTGCACGTGGAACTAGGCCGTAGTGAATGGTTTCTGGGTCACCTAGCCGACGCCCCTCAGCCACCCGCATGGGATCGACGTCTCCGATAAGATCGGCCACTGAAGTATCCGGGGTCGACAGTTTTTCAACGTAACGATCATCGCGATGCAGCCAGGAGACCGGCAAATCGTCACCAGCGGATTCAACCATGCGTTGCGATTCCGCGGTAATGGGTTCATAGGGATGCTCATGCAGCTCGGAGCCAGCGATGATGGGGGTCCACTCATCAAGCAGACTGGCCAGGGTGCGAAGTAGTCGAGTTTTACCCTGCCCGCGTTCGCCCAATAAGACAATATCGTGGCCGGCGATCAAGGCACGTTCCAACTGGGGCAGTACAGTACGTTCAAAGCCGTGCAGTCCGGGCCAAGGGTTTGTCCCGTCGGCCAGGGCAGCCAGCAGATTATCGCGTAACTCTTCACGGACGGATTTCTGTACATGCCCGGAAGCTCGTAATTGTGCCAGTGTCTTGATATCAGGGGAAGTAGTCACAGTTCTCACGGTAGTCGGGTCCATCACAGGTGTCGAGGGTTCCTGATGTTGCCTGGTTCGGTAGGCTGGCAGTGATGGACGCTGAAAAAGAGATTCAAACCACTTTGATGCTGCTGGTGCGCCACGGGCAGACTCCCACCACCGGCAAGATATTGCCCGGTCGAGCTGCCGGGCTGAACCTGAGCGAGCACGGACGCGACCAGGCAGCACGCGTCGCTCAGCGGTTAGCGGCTCTACCGGTAACGGCGATATATTCTTCACCGCTTGAGCGAACCATACAAACGGCAGGCCCTGCCGCCGAATACCTTGGCCTACCCATCTACAAGGAGCCAGGTCTTTTGGAAGGGGATTTTGGTGACTGGACCGGTGCCCAGTTGGCCGACTTGATGAAACTGCCCGAATGGCAAACGGTGCAGCAGCGACCGGACCAATTCCGGTTTCCCAATGGGGAGAGCTTTGCAGAGATGCGAGACCGGATGGTCACTACCCTTAGGATGCTGCGGAACCGGCATCCTGGCGGTACCGTGGTGTGCTTTTCCCATGCCGATCCCATTCGGATTGCCGTATCCGATGCGCTTGGAAACTCCTTGAGTAAATTTCAGCGGATAAGTATTGGTCCCTGTTCAGTATCAGCCATCAGGTACCAGACTGAATCAGTAGACAACGATCCCATGGTACTGACCGTGAACTCCACCTTGGAATCACTGTCCAAATTGGCAGCTTCTTAGGATCATGCCTATGAACCGGGGTTCATCTTCACCATCGGCCGACCAGGTGCTGCGTTACGGGGACATTGAGTTGCTCGGGCAATTGGCTAACAGCAGTAATGAAACGTTTCTGATCGAGGCCACCCACTGCGATGAACAATGTTGGGCAATCTATAAACCCGAGCTAGGGGAGCGCCCACTTATGGACTTTGAACCTGGACTCTATCGACGGGAACGCGCGGCCTTTCTACTAAGCGAGACGTTGGGTTGGCAGATCGTTCCTACAACGGTAGTCCGTGATGATGGCCCCTTTGGCATTGGCTCACTGCAGTTATTCATTGACCATGATCCCACCGAACACTTCTTTACCCTCCTAGCTCAGCAACCCGAGACACATGACCAGTTGCGCCGTCTGGCATTATTTGATCTGGTGATCAATAACGCAGATCGTAAGGCCGGCCACGTCCTGTATGACGCGATGGGACGAATATGGGGCATCGACCATGGTTTGTCTTTTGCTGCTCCGCTAAAACTTCGAACAGTGATTTGGGAGTTCGCCGATGAAATGATTGCTCCGGCGCTGCTGGAGGAAATTGCTCCACTAGCTGAGGCGGTCCCTGAAAATATTGCGGAACAATTGACCTGGCAGGAAACCGATGCACTACAAGACCGGGTTCAAGGACTGCTCTTTGCCAAGCGGTATCCAGATGATCCAACCGGTATGCGCATACCATGGCCACTTGTATAAAGCTTCGCCGGGCTTAAATGTCCCGGCCCCGATTCTGTTGCCAGAACCGGGGCCGATGGCCGTACCACAAGGTGTGGCAAAGAACCTTAGAGCTAATTGCCGAGTTTAAACTCGCCCTTCTTCCAGTCAGGCATGTCCTCATCGTCGGGACGAGTGTAGGAGAAACCATCGGCACCGATGGTAACTTCCATTTCACTGTCATCGGTGCGTTCGATGACTTCTTTTGGATTGCCATCCAGATCTAGGACGAGAGAAGCGTCGGTGTACCAGGAAGGTACGACCGGGGTTCCCCACCAGTCACGGCGCTGGTTGTCGTGTACATCCCAGGAGACGACCGGGTTGTCTGGGTCGCCGGTCCAGTAATCCTGTGTGTAGATTTCTACCCGGTGACCATCTGGATCACGTAGGTAGAGGTAAAACGCATTGGATACACCGTGGGGGCCCGGTCCGCGTTCGATAGCATCCGAGCGGCGGAGGGCACCTAGACGGTCACAAATTGCTAAGATGTTGTGCTTTTCGTGAGTTGCGAATGCGACGTGGTGCATCCGTGGCCCGTTGCCACCAGTCATGGCGGTGTCGTGCACAGTTGGTTTACGACGCATCCAGGCGGCAAAGACAGTCTCACCGTCAGAAATTTCTTCGGTTACGCGGAAACCAAGGTCTTGCATGTAGCGTGCGGCACGCGGCACGTCCGGAGTCACCTGGTTGAAGTGGTCTAAACGTACCAGGGCACCGGGTACGTGCAGGTCGTAGCGCCAAGCTAAGCGTTCCACATGTTCAACGTCGTAGAAGAACTCGTAAGGGAAGCCCAGTGGGTCTTCAACGCGAACGGAGTCGCCGATACCGCGTACGAAACCGTCTTTGCGGCGTTCGGTGCGGCAGCCAATTTCTTTGTAGAACGCTTCAGCTGCATCGACGTCTTCTGGAGAGCGGACGCGATAGGAGAATGCCCCAACAGCAGCAACCGGGCCTTTTCGGAGCAGCAGGTTGTGGTGGATGAATTCTTCTGATGAGCGCAGATAGACTTCGTTTTCGTCTTCGTCAGTGACATGCAAGCCAAGAACATCGACATAAAATTCCCGGGAAGCCGCCAGGTCGGTGACCTGTAGTTCCATGTAAGCTACGCGCAGGACATCTGGGGCTGGTGCTTTGGGAGTTGGGATGGGGTTATCGGTATTGATTGACGCATGCTGGGAGACGTGAAATCCCGAGCTAGTTTTGGTGCGCTTATTTTTATCGATTTTCATAAGGTTCCTTCGGTTATGGTGCCAACCACGTTTTACTGTTTACCGAAAACTGGGTTGTGTACTTCGCCCAGGTTGATGTGCACTGCCTGCTGATCGGTGTAGAAGTCGATCGAACGGTAGCCACCTTCCTGGCCAAGTCCGGAAGCCTTGACACCACCGAATGGGGTGCGAAGGTCGCGAACGTTGTTGGAGTTGAGCCAAACCATGCCGGCGTCAACGTTTTGTGCGAAGTTGTGGGAGCGCTTCAGGTCGTTGGTCCAGACATAGGCTGCCAAACCGTAATTGGTGTTATTGGCCAGCTCGAGTGCTTCTTCATCAGTATCGAACGGAGTAATTGCTACAACCGGGCCAAAGATTTCTTCCTGGAAGATGCGGGCATCGGGGGAGACGTCAGCAAATACTGTTGGCTGTAAGAAGTTTCCTTCTGGGAATTCTTCTGGACGCTCACCGCCGGCAACTAGGCGAGCTTCTTCTTTTCCGATCTGGACATAAGACCAGACCTTGTCGAAGTGTTCTGGGTGAACCAGGGCACCGACTTCGGTTTTCGGATCGGATGGTAGACCAACTTTGACGTTGGCAGCCTGGGCTGCGTAGCGCTCAACGAATTCTTTGTAGATGCTGCGCTGGACCAGGATGCGTGAGCCGGCGGTGCAGCGTTCACCATTAAGGGAGAACACACCGAAGACCGTGGCGTCAATGGCGTTTTCCAGGTCGGCGTCTTCGAAGACAATGGCTGGAGATTTACCACCCAGCTCCATGGACAAGCCCTTAAGATATGGGGCGGAGTTGCCCATGATGATCTGACCGGTACGGGATTCACCGGTGAAAGAGATCAGTGGAACATCTGGGTGCTTGACCAGTGAGTCGCCGGCAAAGCCTTCTTCACCATAACCATTGACCATGTTGAATACACCGGTTGGTAGGCCGGCTTCTTCGAAGATTCCTGGCCACAGGCTAGCGGACAGCGGGGTAAATTCGGCTGGCTTCAGGACTACGGTGTTACCGGTAGCCAGGGCAGGACCGAGCTTCCAGGATTCCAACATGAATGGGGTGTTCCACGGGGTGATTAGACCGGCAACGCCTTTTGGCTTGCGGTTGACGTAGTTTGCCTGACGACCTGGCACCTTGAAAGCGTTATCGTGCTGAGCGACGATCAGGTCACCAAAGAACCGGAAGTTTTCGGCTGCGCGACGTGCTTGGCCCAGTGCCTGGGAGATTGGTAGACCCGAGTCCCAAGATTCCATTTCGGCCAGTTCTTGCTGCCGGGTTTCCACCACATCAGCAATGTTGTGCATGATCCGGGAGCGTTCCCGAGGCAGCATATGTGGCCATGGTCCGTTATCGAAGGCTTCTTTGGCGGCGGCGACGGCGGCGTCGATGTCGGCGACCTTACCGGGGGAAGCCTTGATGTAGGTCTGATTTGTTACCGGGTTGATGACATCAAAAGTGTCACCGTCGATCGAGTCGACGAATTCACCGTTGATGTAGTGACGGATTTGATCTGGCATGTTGGCTGGTTTGCCGTTAGTCATGTCGTCCTTTCCAAATATTGTCAAAAACTTGTAGCGGTCGTTTTCGCGTGATGTTCTAGGTAGGCATTGAGGGTATTGAGTCGGTGGTTTCGTGCGGCTGCTTCGATCACCGAAAATTCTGCACCTTCGGCAATCAACTCCAACAGCTCATCGTGTTCGACTACTGAACTGGCGGCTCTTGATGGAACGAAAGAAAATGTTGATGAACGCAGTGCGGCTAACCGATTCCACCCGCGATGGACTAAATCCAAAATGTGCGGGTTTTGGTGGTGTTCAAATAATGCCGAATGGAATTTTCCGTTCAACTCGGTGAATTGCTCTGGTGCGAAGTTGCCTTCCACCAATTGGCGCATCTGGCCATTAATTTCGCGGGCCTTGGTCAGCGACTCAGCTGTGATCAGTGGTGCACAGTGGGCCGTGGAATATCCTTCGACCAGAGCCAGGGTTTCCATGGTGTGGTGGTATTCAACCGGGTCAATACCGCTGACTGTGGCCCCCACGTTGCGTTCAAATTGCACAAACTTATCGGTTTGCAACCGCCGGATGGCCTCTCGTACTGGTACTACCGACATGCCAAGTTCGTTGGCAATAGTTGATAGCACCAGTCGATCACCGGGCTGATACTGCCCGGAGGTTATGCCATTCAGCAGGTGCCGGTGGGCCTGATCGGCTTTGGAGAGACCATGGGTTGGCATTAGTCACCTTTTTCTGCGCGGTATGCCTCGTATTTGGCTTTCCACTCACCGGTCGGTGGGAACAAGCCCTCAATGGCGGCACCATTTTTGACCTGTTCGTATACCCATTCGTCTTGTTGTTCTTGTTCGTAGGCAGCCTCGATAACTTCGACCAGCAGTTCTGGTGGCACAACCACCACGCCGTCGTCGTCTCCGATGATAATGTCTCCTGGCTGCACGGTAGTGCCACCGCAAGCAATGGTGCCGTCCATCTCCCATGGGACGTGACGGCGACCCAAAACGGCCGGGTGGTAGCTGTTGGCATAGACCGGCAGACCAACATCGAGCACGGCTGAGGAGTCCCGGACGCCACCGTCGGTGATGACAGCATTTGCGCCGCGTACTTTGGCACGCATGGCCAAGACATCTCCGAGAGTTCCGGTACCTTTTTCTCCGCGGGCTTCCATGACCACAATGTCATCCTGCTGGACTGAATCCATGGCTTGTTTTTGCATGTTGAATCCGCCACCGTGTTTTTTGAACAGGTCTTCGCGGTTTGGCACATAACGTAGGGTTTTGGCGAAACCAAGAATCTGGCGACCCGGATGCATCGGGGTTGGACCATCGATCGTGCAGTTGTTGATACCGCGTTTACGCATGTTGGCCACGATGGTAGCCACAGCGGTGTCGGCGATTTTTTCCCGCAGCTCTGGGGTCAGGATGGCGCGTGGGTCTTGGATACCGGCGGCTTGCTTTGAGCCCCAGGCTTCTTCACGCTGGAGGTCGTCAACTTTCGGGCCGTGGCCAAAGTCGGCCAGGGAGAAGTCTGCTTCAGCCACGTTGGATACTAGGCGTCCAGTTGATGGTGCCCCTTGGGCCTGTGGTGCATCAACTTCAACTTCCACGACGTCGCCTGGTTTGGCAACAGATGATCCTGCCGGGGTGCCGGTGAGGATGACATCGCCTTCTTCAAGGGTCATCATCTGGGAGAGGTCGGCAACGAGTTGGCCGAATGGGAAAACTAAATCTTCGGTGGTGTCGTCTTGGACAATTTTGCCATTGACCCAGGTACGAACTCGCAGCTGGGCGGGATCGATACCTTCAGCATCAATCACTGCCGGGCCCAATGGTGTGTAATTGTCACCGGATTTGTTTTTTACATTGGAGCCTTTATCTGCGTGGCGCAGATCGTAGAGGCCCCAGTCATTGGCCGCAGTGATACCGGAGACATAGGACCAGCCATCTTCTGGTGAAACATGGCGGGCATCTTTGCCAATAATCAAAGCGATTTCACCCTCATAGGCCAATAACTCGGTGCCGGCTGGACGCTCGATCGTCGAACCGGTTGTGGCGATGGACGAGGTAGCTTTCAGGAAATAGCCGGGAAACTTTGGGTTGCGTCCGCGCTGTTGGATGCGGGACGGATAATTTAGATGCAGGGCAACGACCTTGCCCGGCCGGTGCTGTTTTTCAGCAAAATCGAAAGGGGTGACGTTCATCGAGACCAATACCTCCAAGGGTTGATACGTGACCAAAATCGCCTATAACAAATCGTATACGATTTGTTCGAATCTGGAAAGTTCGTCGATGAAAATTTGGCTTTGCGCGGTCAATTCTCTGACGGGTGAGCCAGGTGGGGGAGTGCGTACCATCATTGAAATGGTGGCTCGCACCCGGTTGGACTGCGTTATCGGATCAACGGCTGGAATGCGACAATCTGTTGCTGAAGCGGCTTGGCACGCTCGCAGCCGGAAAGCATTTGGTAGCACGCTGAGCAATCAACCGCTCATGCAAGCTGTGCTGGCAGATCTGCAGTTAGAGTCCGAGGCTGCCACTTGGACAATGATGCACCTGGCGGCTGCTCACGATGACGAAACGGCCGATGGTAAAGCCTTTCGGCGCATAGCCACTGCACTTGCCAAATACTGGATCTGTAAACGCGGCCCCGGCCATGCTTATGAGGCTCTGGAATGCCTAGGTGGCAATGGTTACGTTGAGGACTTTCCGCTGGCACGCCGGTATCGGGAACAACCTGTCCTTGCGGTATGGGAAGGCTCCGGTAACGTTATTGTTCTTGATGTGCTGCGGGCAATGGGCAAAGACCCACGAAGCGCAAAACAGCTGCTGATCTTCTTTGAAAGTGCGCTTGGCCAGAACGCAATATATGATGCCCATTACCAATCTTTGGCCACAGAAACTCGCCAGGCCCTTGCCGCTGTTACATCGCAGGATGCCTCGGCAGGCGCCCAGCTCCAACAGCGCGGCAGAGTCTTGGTTGAGAAGTTAGCGGTAATGTTACAAGCTGCAGTGCTATTGTGGCACGCGCCGGCCGAAATCACCGACGCTTTCATTCTTGCTCGCCTAAGTGATCAACGAGGCATGCAATATGGTGCGTTGCCAGATGGCGTGGCCACTGATGCCCTTATTGCTCGGGCCTAGTCCGCATTGTCGGAAAGTATTTCCTCGGTATCAAGCGGTTCGACACCCAGCACATCGTTGAGTTCTGAACCATCCACGGTGATGCTGACATCGGAAACACCGGCTGTCAGAGCTGCTGTGCCATACAGTTGGGCTTGAATGCGGTAGGTTTCGCAATCGCTTCGGCTAACAACGTCACCGGATAACTCCACAGTGACCGCGTCGCGTTCGGTCTCCACCGAATCCAATGTGAGTGTCTCTGACGGCGTCAAAGAGTTAATCACTGCTGGATCACCGTGATAATACTGCGAATCGGTCAATAAGAAATCGATGGCATCGCCAACGTGTTCTTCGGCGGTTTCAGCCTGGGTGGGAACGGTATTGATGGTGACTAAAGTATCGGAACACCCAAAGGTAACGCCCTCGACGTCGTCTGGGAACGTGCCAGATTCAGCGACCATGTTGATTTGTAGAGGCTGAAAATCATCGTCAGGGTCAGAAGCAGGTGAGCCTAGGATGTCGTCGTCGGCATTGGAATTGGACGGGGTATCGGCGTTTGGGAAGAGTCCACAGCCCGTTAGCAAAAGAGCGGATGCGGCAAGTGCTGCGAGGGCGGGTGGGTATTTCAAACTAGAACTCCTACGGGCCGGAAAACGGCAACGCAAATTGTGTTTGCCTGTGATTGTAGCGTGGATTGTTCGCTGTGCTGGTTAAACATTCGGTGCAGGTGCCCGGGTGGCTTAGAATAAAAAGTTCAGATTTGTTTTGACTTTGAGGTTTCTTAGCTTCCGATGAGACATGGTGCACCACACGGTGATGTTTCTGGGTCGAATCCACAACGGATCGATGCTGGATATGAGCAATCGCTAACCGGACGGGATCGGTTTGCCGACCCGCTTTTGGGCGGCGGCGTAGGTAAGGTAGCCGGCAATGCGGTGGAAACCGGTTTGGGCTCAGCGCACGGTAAGACCATTTTGTTAGGTGAGCATTCGGTGGTGTACGGTGCCCCAGCCATTGTGCTACCACTTTTGGATTTGCAGGCTACCGCTTCGATTCGGCGTGCTCGGCGCGGGTACATCACCTCGGATTTATACACCGGGCCATTGGGCGCTGCTCCGGCCCATATGCAGCCCGTGCTCACTTCGCTGCGGGCATCGGCTGAACAGCTTGATGTGCGCGCGGACCGGGTGGAATTGACTTTGCGTTCGACTATCCCATTTGAACGCGGCTTGGGTTCATCGGCGGCGACGTCAGCGGCGGTGGTGCGGGCGGTAGCCAATCTGGCAGGCGTTCGCCTAAGTGCAACCCAAACGCACGCACTAGTTCAACAGGCTGAGCAAGTGGCACATGGCACCTCATCAGGATTAGACGCCCACGCGGTGCAATCGATGACACCGCTGCGTTTCCAACAGGGCAAGCCGACAACGGTCAAAGTCGCTGATAAATTTACTTTCGTCATTGCCGATACTGGCACCTCGGGGTCAACCGCGGCTGCCGTTGATGGTGTCAGCATGCTGCGAGACATTCAATCCCGCGTGGTGGACCGGGTTGTGGAAGACCTTGCGAATTTGACCGACGACGTCGTCTATTCGCTGGGCATTGGGGACCCGATTCGTGTCGGCCAATCGATGCATGAGGCGCATTCGCTGCTGGCCTATTTAGGTGTCTCCTCGCCGGCATTGGACGCCGTGGTTGCCGCAGCTTTAGAGGCTGGTGCCTATGGGGCAAAACTGACCGGCTCTGGTTTGGGCGGTTGTGTTTTAGCCGTGGTCCCGGACCAAGAACAGGCCGGCGATGTTGCTGCAGCTATGACGGCGGTGGGCGCAACCCGGACTTGGACCACCTCGTTGACCCCGAATAATTTCGAGTTGATGACCGCACCAACCGCACGGGTTGGCAAGGAGGACCGCTAGTGGCCGCAGTTGCACGAGCCCACCCCAACATTGCACTGGTGAAATACTGGGGCAAAGCCGATGACGAGCTCATCATTCCTGCCGCCGGGTCCATGTCGATGACCCTGGACAAATTTGCCACTACCACTAGCGTGGCCCTTACCAGCGGCTCAGATACTTTTGAACTCAATGGCACCACGGCTGATGCCAAGGCGACCGCCCGGACGACAGCATTTTTAGATTTGGTGCGTGATTTGGCGGCACAGGCCGGACTCGATACAGCACAAGCCGGAGCGCAGGTGGTATCCTCCAACGAAGGTCCAACCGCGGCCGGTATGGCATCATCAGCATCTGGTTTTGCCGCACTGGCAACGGCTGCGGCTACAGCCTTTGGAGTTGAATTATCCTCCCGACAGCTCTCCCGGCTGGCTCGACGCGGTTCCGGCTCGGCATCGCGGTCACTGATTGACCGTTTTGCGGTATGGCATGCCGGCACCTCGGATGCCACCAGCTACGCCGAACCCATCAGTGCCCCCGATATGGCGATGGTTTCGGTCACCGTTAATGCCACGGCCAAAAAAGTTTCCTCACGAGACGGCATGACCGCTACCCGGGACACCAGCCCGTACTATCAGGCTTGGATTGACACCACAGTAACCACCCTTAACGAAATGCTAGCCGCCTGTGCGGCCGAAGATTTCACCCGCATTGGTCAGCTCACCGAAACTCACGCTCACCGCATGCACGCGGTGATCAATGCCAGCCACCCACCAATCCGTTACCTCGCCCCGGAATCGTGGCAAATCTTTGAAGAAGTTACAGCCATGCGCCAGATGGGTCTGGAAGCCTATGCAACCGCCGATGCCGGACCAAATGTAGTGATTATTTGTCGCCCGGATGACGCCGCCGCTGTTGCCGCACGAGTCGGCGCATATGGCCAGATCAATACGTTTTCGCCAGGGCCTGGAGCCCACCTGGTGGATGTTGCATGAGGCCACTCCCATTTCAGGTGGCCGCGCCCGGCAAACTCTATGTGTGCGGCGAATATGCCGTCGTGACCCCGGGCTTCCCGGCAATTTTGATTGCGGTAGACCGCTACGTGACCGTTACCGTAACCCAGGCGCAGCCAGCCGATACGACAATGCCCACCGAACATTTATTGGCATATGACCACGGCGTGGCAGCCGCCGAACACAATGATTTCGGTACCGACTACGCCATGGCCGCCTGGCTGGTGATGGATTCCCTGCGTGCCGAACGCCAGCTGGAACGCATCCCCGTTGACCTGCACTTTAGCTCCACGTTGCGCTCCGACACAGGCGAAAAATACGGCTTGGGCTCCTCCGGTGCCGCAACGATGGCGGTGATCACCGCGTTTAATGAGCTTTATGGTCTGGGACTTAGCTTCATCGATAAAATTAAACTCGGGCTGTTGGCATCCATTGAGATCTCACCAAAATCCTCCGGTGGGGACCTGGCCGCTGGTGCCCTGGGCGGTTGGGTATATTATCAAGCCCCCGACCGCGATAATCTGGCGCGGGTACTGACCGGCAACACCAGCGTATCCGAAGCATTGCACGGTCCCGCCTGGCTGCCCATGCGTGCACGCCGCATTCCCACCCCCACGGATGTTCAAGTCCTAATCGGTTGGACAGGCAGCCCGGCCCAAACTGATCAGCTGGTCACCCAGGCCACCAACACCGGCAACTGTCTCAACTGGATAGATACTTTCTTGCGTCCCTCAGCGGCCAATGTGAACAGCCTGATCCTGGCGTTGGGTGAAGAAAAATTTCCACTGATCCACACTGGCATCCGTACAGCACGTAAACTACTAGCCCGCATGGCAGCACACACCGGAACCGTAATCGAGACGCCACAACTGACCACGCTGATTGAAACCGCCGAACTTATTGAAGGCGTCTCGGCGAAAACCTCGGGTGCCGGAGGTGGCGACTGCGGTATCGTGTTGGCCGAACCCTGGGTCGACCCCACCGCCGTCTACGACACCTGGCGCAGACACGGGATTCAACCCCTCGATTTGACCGTGACACAACTGGGTGTCGGACTCAAGGAGTAACCATGGCACAGTCTCGCAAAGATGACCACATCCGGTTGGCTGCAGCCCAACAAGAACAGCTCCAAGACTCCCGCAATGCCTTCGACGACGTCGACTTTATCCACCACGCCCTAGCAGGTATTGAGGCCGACGACGTCGATACCACCGTGAATATTGGCCCCTGGACCCTGGACGCGCCGCTGTACATCAACGGCATGACCGGGGGCACTGACACCGCGCTGCCCATCAATACCGCTCTGGCCCAAGCCGCGGCGGTCACCGGGGTGCCCATGGCTTCTGGATCGGTGGGCCTTGCCCTGGATCAGCCCGAGACCGCAGCATCATTTACCGTGATTCGACAGCACAATCCACACGGCATTGTCTGGGCAAATTTGGGTGCTGGACGTAGCCTGGACCACGCCAAAGCCGCCGTGGAACTGCTGGCAGCAGACGGCTTGCAAATCCACCTCAACCCCATTCAGGAAACCGTGATGCCTGAAGGTTCCCGCCAATTTTCCAGCTGGCTGGGCTTACTAGAAGATATCGTGGCCGGGGTTGAAGTGCCGGTGATTGTCAAAGAAGTTGGATTCGGGCTCAGTGCTAAAACCGTAGAACAGCTTTACAATATTGGGGTGCGAATCGTCGATGTAGCCGGTTCCGGTGGTACCAATTTTGCGCGCATCGAAAACGCACGCACCCCACACTCATCATCGGTCATTGACGCCCACGCCAAATTTGATTGGCTGGAATCCATGGGCCTAACCGCTATCGACTGCCTGTTAGATATCGCTACGGTCAACCACCAACTGACCGTGTTGGCCTCCGGAGGTGTCCGCAACCCCCTGGACGTCGTACGCGCCCAGGCGCTTGGTGCCAGTGCTGTAGGTATGGCCGGCAGTATGCTGCGAGTAGCGATGTCCGATGGAGCCGAAGGCGTTACCGAAGTGCTCAATTTATTCAAAACCCGGATCCGGCAGGTATATGCACTCCTGGGTGTTCGCACCGCAGCCCAACTAACCCAAACCGATGTAATGGTTACCGGGGCCAGCGCTGAACGGGCCCGGGCCCGCAACATTGATGTCACACGGTTTGCCGACCGTGCCAGAATTTAACGCACACGTTTAGTTCAAAGGAATACCGTGATCGATCCCACCCCGATTGAACCATCCAAATCTACCTATCACGACACCTTTACCACGGCTGTACCCACCCGTTGGGTGGGACCGTTGCGCATGAGCGGTGCCGCCTTTGACGGTGTCGAGGAAATCGATGTGCCGCTGGCCACCTACGAAACTCCACTGTGGCCATCGGTGGGCCGTGGCGCCAAAATATCGCGCATGCTCAGTTCCGGAATTACCGCGACCGTGCATGACGAACGGATGACCCGCTCGGTACTGTTTACCGCCCCCGATGCCGGCACCGCCCAAGCCGCAGCCGAAATTATTCAAACCCGCTTTGACGAGCTGGCCGCCGTCGTCACCGAAGGCTCCCGCTACGCCCAGCTCCTAGAAGCCCACCCGGAAATTGTCGGGAACCTGCTGTTTATACGTTTCGCCTACCTCACCGGCGATGCCTCGGGCCACAATATGGCCACCGCGGCCTCAGATTCGCTGATGTCCACCATTCTGGGCTGGAACATCGGGCTGTCCTACGGGTCGATCTCCGGTAATTTTTGTACCGATAAGAAAGCCACCGTCGTCAACGGTATTTTAGGACGAGGCAAAAAGGTCACAGCCGAGCTGCTTATTCCACACCACATCGTGGAAAATAACCTGCACACTACCGCCGCCAAAGTTGTAAAAATGGTGGTCACCAAAAATTATGTGGGCTCTAATGTTGCCGGTGCCATCCGCTCAGCTAACGCGCACTTTGCCAATATGCTCTTAGCGTTCTATTTGGCCACCGGACAGGATGCGGCAAATATTGTAGAAGGGTCCCAGGGTTTTGTATGGGCTGAGGACCGTGAAGAGGGATTATACTTCGCCGTCACCCTGCCGCATCTGATCGTTGGGACCGTAGGTAACGGCAAACACCTGCCATACATTGAAGAAGCCATGGCCCGCATGGGGATAGGTCAAACTTCCGCCCCCGGTGCTGATTCGCGTAGACTGGCTAGCTTGATTGCAGCTAGTGTGCTGGCCGGCGAATTATCGCTGCTGGCAGCCCAAACGAATCCGGGCGAACTAATGCAAGCACACGTTGCCTACGAACGCCCTCAAGCATAGGCATGACCAAAAGGAGACACCGGTGAAAATAGGCATCCATGACCTGGAAGTTGCCACAGCACACTATGTAGTGGACCTTGATACCTTGGCCGAACATCACGGTATCGACCCCAATAAATTCCATCTGGGGTTGGGCCAAGATACCTTCTCCATGCCGGCCCCAGACGAAGACATCGTCACCATGGCTGCCGAAGCCGCCCAGACTCTACTGGAACGCCACGACGCCACAAAAATTCGCCAGGTACTATTTGCCACCGAATCCTCCGTGGATCAGTCCAAAGCCGCCGGGGTATTCGTCCACGACCTGCTGGGCCTGCCCGCCAATGTGCGCTCCATAGAACTCAAACAAGCCTGCTATTCCGGAACAGCCGCCCTGCAAATGGCCATCAACGCTATCGCCCGGACTCCGGATGAACAGGTACTGGTGGTCACCTCCGATGTTGCCCGTTATGCCTTGGACTCCGGGGGCGAACCAACTCAGGGTGCCGGAGCGGTAGCTATGTTGATCGCCGCGGAACCCAATCTGGTGGAAATTGAGCCACACTCCGGTTTTAACACCTTGGATGTTAATGACTTTTGGCGGCCCAATGACTCGACCACCCCCT
>Ga0079225_10001031_pt1 | contig 15530 bp, 14 predicted proteins | sample Poulit2012_FD_76344 | JGI IMG/M metagenome (GOLD analysis project Ga0079225, IMG submission 76344) | Agricultural soil microbial communities from Georgia to study Nitrogen management - Poultry litter 2012 | ecosystem: Environmental > Terrestrial > Soil > Agricultural land | place: USA: Georgia... | reverse complement strand
ATATTACAGGAGATGCCGCTATTGCTTCTGTGCTGAATGAACAGCAGAACAGGAAAGAACAAAAAGCAAAAACAGGGGTGTAAGCTGAATTTTACACTTTTGATGCAAAAAGCTATATAATGGGAGAGTATATGGGAATTCAATAAGTGAAAACTTATTGAACTTATCTTGTATACTCTTTTATTTTTGGTAATTTTATATTATCATGTTTTAAGTGTATAATTTAACGTTACTATAAATAGTTATTTGTGGTTGTATTATTGAAAGGGTGTTATTTAATGGATAAACAGGCTTTTATAGAGACACTGCAGTCTAAATTCAAGATGGTACGTACCGAAGCCGGGTACACTCAGGATTCGATGAGCCATACTATAGGATTATCAAAGAAAACTTTAGTTCAGATTGAAAAGGAGAGAATCCTCCCGAACTGGACAACTTGTATTTCTTTATGTGCACTATTCAGAAACAGCGAAGTATTGACAAATACTTTCTCCGGTGATCCGCTGGAGCTGGCTCAGGTAATCTCAAGAGGTCATTGTGTATATCCACTTTATGACAGTGAAAAGGTTTACTGGGAAACGCTTGAAACAAGGAGTGGCTACGTACTTCAGTTTAACAAAGGCAACAAAATATACAGAGTGGTGAACGATCAGAACCAGCCGGTTCATGCCTCTTATATCGAGCGTGAAATCAGAACATTCTTCAACAAACAAGTGGAACTTCAGCCTGTATAAATTCTATATAAAGAGCAAAGCGGCAGAGGCTTTGCTCTTTTTTCTATAAAACCTTCGTTTTATGGTATTATTTAGAAGCGCGAAATGCATTGATAGAGTAAGGGGGGACCAGATGAATTCATTGGGTCTGATTATATTTATGATAGTTACAGGGTCTTTGATAGCAGGTTTTACCAATATGCTGGCCATAAAAATGCTGTTCAGACCGTATAAAGCAATATATGTATTCGGAGTGAAACTGCCGTTTACTCCGGGTGTGATACCTTCGAGGCGCAGCGAGGCATCGACCAAGCTCGGTAAAATCATTACAGGGCACCTCCTCACGCCGGATGTTTTCATCGATAAAATAAAAAGTCCCGAGTCCGAACGGTTCATCATGAACTTTATTGACAAACAGATAGATACTGTCGAAAGTGAGAAGCTGAACATCGGTTATTTTCTTGAACGTCTGCATGAGGGACTTTCTGAAAAGGTCATAGACGGGTTCAACAATGAAGTGCGTAAAAAAATCGCTGAAGAGAGCGATAAACTTTATGTCTCTAAAATCGAAAATCTGATACCCACGGATGCGATGCACACAATAGATATGAAGGTGACGCAGTTGCAGCCGCAGATTGTTCAGAAGGTTGAAGGTTATATCATGTCGGATAAAGGTTTCGATGATCTTTACACCATGACTGACGAGTTTATTGAAAAAAGGGGACGCATGGCAAGGTCGATCAAATACTTCATGACGAAAGAGAACATTGTACTGAACATTCAGAGGGAACTGGTCAAATTACTGAATCACCCGAAAATGCTCGGTATCGTCGAGCGCTTCATCATGGAGGAATATGACAGGTTAAAAGGCAAATCCTTAAATGAATTTTTATCGGAGAGTGATAAAAACGAACTTGTCGACAGTATCGGCATTGTGATGCAGGAACGGATCAATATCCGCGGTCTTTTGAACAAACCCATCGTTGAATTCAATGAGGCACTGTTCGATTCATTCAAGGAACGTGGGAAGTACAGACTGAAAGACAACACGATCAACTATCTTGCCTACAACATGGGAAGAATCATGGATAAGCTCCAGCTTGCCGAAGTGATCAAAAAGCAGATTGACAGTTTCCAGCTGGATCATATTGAAAATCTTGTGATGGATGTCGCCAACAAAGAGTTCAGGATGATTACTCTTCTAGGATTCATATTGGGTGCGATAATCGGTCTTTTCCAAGGTATAGTTGTAGTGTTGTTATAACTTATTATTGTGTGGTACAGTAGAAACATCACAAAATAAGGAGTTTTATGATGTCAGTAAATGTATACGATCAAGCCAATGCACTGGAAAGTGCGTTAAGAAAATCAGATGAATTTAACAGCATGAAAGACCTTTATGCTAAAGTGAACAGCAATCCTGAATCAAAAGCACTTTTTGAAGAGTTCAGACAGGTCCAGATGGAACTTCAGCAAAAACAGATGCAGGGTGAAGAAATTTTAGAAGAAGACGTTCAGAAAGCACAAAGTTCTGCAGCTGAAATTGAAGATGATGAGAATATTAAAGCGTTGATGGAAGCTGAACAAAACATGAGTCAGCTGATTCAGGACTTAAATCGTGTCATCATGAAACCAATTGAAGAGTTATACGGTATCAACAACGAAAATTAATCTTTGAAGAGGTCTATTATTAGACCTCTTTTGTTTTTATATTTGTTATAATGATTGTATATATTGATTATATAAAGTAGGTGATATTTGTGGTCAAATTTATACATAGTGCGGATTTGCATTTGGACAGTCCGTTCAAATCCCGAACGAAAATGCCACACAATATTTTTGAAGAACTGACATCAAGTACATATAAAAGTGTGACAAGAATGTTTGATAAAGCCATAGAGGAACAAGTGGACTTCATCATCATAGCGGGCGACGTTTTCGACAGGGAGAACCGTACTTTGAAAGCCGAGACCTTTTTAAAGAAAGGTTTTGAACGCTTGAAGGACAATGGAATTTTTGTGTATATGATTCATGGGAACCATGACCCTTTAAGTGAAAACGTCAAATCCAAGTGGCCGGATAACGTCAGTGTATTCAAAGAGAATGTCGAGACGTTTGAGAGTGTGAGCCAAAAGGGTGAGCGCGTCTTTTTACATGGCTTCAGTTATTTCATGGATGATTCATATGAGAACAAACTGGATGACTATCCGGTCAATCATCTGAATGAAGGCATCCACATCGGTATATTGCATGGAACGTATTCCAAAAATCAATATGACCAGGCCAGATATACGGAATTCAATCTGGAAACGCTGAACGGTAAGTTATATCATTACTGGGCACTCGGACATATACATGTAAGAGAACAGCTGTCCGACCTGCCGCCGATCCACTATCCGGGAAACATCCAGGGCAGACATAAAAATGAATACGGTGATAAAGGATTTCTGCTTGTTGAAGGGGACGATGTCTATTTGAGTACATCGTTTATAAAATCTCATGAAATCACTTTTGCAGAATACGCCCTTGAGATGAAAACATTGAACAAACAGGATATTTATCAAACCATAGTCGAATTCAAGGAAAGACTGCGGGAAACAGGCAAAAAAATCATCCAGCTGACCATCAATCATGAAGGGGACGAAGAGCTCTCCGAAGTGGATTATAAGGAACTGCTGGAACTGTTACATGAAGATGAACAGGATGTAAAGAATTTCATTTGGATTGATAATCTGTCCATCAACTACTTGAATCAAAATCAGACAGCGATTTTAAACGATATTAAGGCAAGTTACTCTGATAATGAAGAAATCTTCAAAGAAGCATTGAATACCATGTATATGGATCCGAAAATCAACCGGCACCTGCCGCCGATGCAGGATCTTAAAAAAGAAGATTATCTGAGCCTCGGGGAAGAACGCTTGAAAATGTTAATGAGGAAGTAGTGAAAATATGAAAATATTATCATTGAATATATATGGTTACGGAAAGATTGCTGAAACCAAGTTAAAGACGTCGACGCCTTTCGTCCAGATTTTCGGTGAGAACGAAGCGGGCAAGTCGACAATGCAGTCGTTCATCCATTCAGTCCTTTTCGGGTTCCCGACACGAAAGGAGCAGGAACCACGACGTGAACCGAGAATGCACAATATGTACGGCGGGAAACTGGTTGTCGACTTCGAAGATGGCGAGGGCCCGGTGGAAATCGAAAGGGTCAAAGGCAACCGGGTCCAGGGTGATGTGAAAATCTATATGAATGACGGCACCTCCCGGAGTGCGGACTGGCTTGTCAGAAAGCTGAACTTTATCGACAAGCGGACATACCGATCGATATTTTCCTTCGATGTTCTCGGACTGCAGGACATTCATAAAAATATGACGGAAGACAAACTTCAGGAATATCTGCTCAGGGCAGGGGCGCTCGGCTCACATGAATATGATGAGATGCTCGCAGCCATCGATCAGGAGCTTAAGGATCTGTATAAAAAGAACGGCATCAATCCAGAAATCAATCAGGGCCTGGTGGAACTCCAGGAAATCAATGAAAAGATCCGCAGGCTCGAAGCCGAAGAAGCAAACTACAATCATCTGACGACCGAGCAGCTGAAGTATGAAGAGAGCATCAATGCGAAAAGGGATGCACTGAACCAGCTGGACACCGTACGCAAACAGAAAATCAAAGAAATTATGTATCATAAAGATATAAAAGACTGGAAAACTCTTGAAGGCATACTGAATGTAGAGCCTCTTGTATTTCCCGAAAAAGGGATAGAGAGGTATGAGAGTTTAAAGAACAGTTATGACCAGGCCAAAAAAGATATCAATCTCAGGCTGGAGAAGTTGAAAGTCCTGAAACATGAAATCGGTCAGGTTGAACTGCCTGATGAGAAAAACATTGAATATTTGGAAGGCCTCAAGACAAGGGAGCCGGAGATTAAGCAGAAGAATCTGGAAATCGACCGCTTGAAACGTTCGATTGAAAATCTTGAAGATGAAATCGAACTGCTTCAAAAGGATATCGGCTGGCAGCAGGAACACATGGAAGTCGATGATTCGAACATCATCAGGGAATCCGTACAGACCTTGCTTGCGAAACTTGATGAGGTCACTCTGGAAGAACAGTATCTGGTCCGGGAGATCGATCATATCAAGTCTGATATCAGACAGCTCGATCAGGAAATTGCAGACCTTGAAGATGCACAGATCAGCGATTCGAGAATCAGAGTGAAAAAAGAAGTGCTGGATAAAGAAGTCGAACTTAAAGAAAAAGGAAAGATGTACCAGCTGATAGAAAAGGAATATGAGCGCGAAAAACGAGAGCGGAACCGTACGAAACGCAATCAGACCTTTTTGATTTTAGGCATCAGTATCATTACGATGATCATCGGTGTACTGTACCTGGTCAATTCAGAATTCCTTATGGGTTCCATCTTTGTCGGTATCGCCTTAGTTGCATCAATCTTCCTGCTGTTGACAAACAGGGAGGAGGAAGAAAGTCTGAAGAGCGATTATGAACATGAAGTCGATGAACTGAAAGACGAAATAGAAACAATCAAAAGTGAAAATGATGTTAATTTTGACCTGAATGATGCGAGAGATTTAAAGATGGATCTGCGTACACAAAAATCGAAACGCATTTCATTCAATGTTAAGATTGAGGAACTGAAGGAAACTTTAGCGATTAAAGAAACCAACCATGACCGTCTGAATACGGATCTGCTCGATGTTAAACAGAAATTGAGAATCAATCCTGATATTGAGAACAAATATATTGTTGATGCAATCCATACAATCCGTGACATCAAGCAGAAGCGCAATCAGATCAGCAGGCACAATGTTGAAAAAGACAATGTGATTAAAAGCCTGCAGGACTTTAAACGTGAAGTGAAAGAGGATGTTAAAAAACTCGGCATCACTTATAATGACGCATCAATATTTTATGAAGTGAATCAGAAGCTCACTGAATACAATGAGAATATCGCCAATCGCAAGCAGCTTGATGAACAGATTAAATTATTGGAAAATGAAATCAGTGTGATGGAAGAACGGGTCAGTTCATCCAGTAAGGAAATTGATGAACTTTTCGATTATGTCGATGCGGATGATGAAGAAGAGTACTACTACCACGCACGTAAATTTGAAGAATATCAGAATAATTTAGAACAGTTTAAAAATCTGAATGCCAAGCTGGATGAAGAATTGTTCGATTATGATCTTAGAAATGACCTTGCATCACTGATGCTGGCCGATTTGAAAGAGGAAGAGGACGGCATCAACAAACAGGTGGAACATTTCAATGAAATGCTCCAGGATGAACAGAAAGTTCTGGCTGAAATCAACCAGGAAATCAATATACTGGAAAGCGACGGCAAACTGAGTGGACTGAACCACCAGTATGAAATGAAAAAGAGCCTGATTCAGGGCTTGTCAGAAGATTACCTGTCACTCAATTACATCCGTCTGTTGATTGAAACACACATTAAGGCGATTAAAGATGAACGTCTGCCTATCGTCATCGAAGAGGCGAGAAGCATATTCCAGTTTGTGACCAAAGGCAGATATATCAATGTGATCTATGATGATGACGGCATCACCGTCAAACATTCGAACGGTCAGATCTTCCACCCCCTGGAGCTGTCACAATCGACTAAGGAAATGCTTTATATCAGTTTAAGGCTGAGCCTGATCAAAGCACTTCAGGGATACTACAAACTGCCGCTGATAATCGATGATGCATTTGTCCACTTTGATAAAGAACGGAAGAAAATCATCATGGATTATTTAAGAAGCGAAGTGAAAGACCAGGTACTTTATTTCACGTGCAACCTGGATACTTCTATACCATCCAATCAGACGATCAGATTAAAAGAGAAAGTTAAATAGAGGTGAAATTAGTGTCGAATATTGCAAACCTTAAAGCAGGAGACAGTGTAGAAACTTTTTACTTGATCAAGAGAAGCCAGCAAGGCGTGACACAGCAGGGTAAACCTTATATGACGCTGTATCTGCAGGACCGTTCAGGAGAAATTGAAGCGAAGCTCTGGACAGTTTCAAAAGAAGACATGCAGGTACTCCTGCCGGAAGCTCTGATAAAAGTTAAAGGGGATGTCATCGATTACCGCAATAAAAGACAGATGAAAATTGCCATGTACCGTCTGGCCACAGAGCAGGACGGACTGAATGCAAAAGATTTTGTTGAAAAGGCACCGATTGATGAGGACACCCTTTTTGAAAGTATCATGGATTACACCCTCAAAATTGAAAATGGGGCGATGCAGCGTATCGTACGCAAGATGCTTGCCAAGTATAAGACAGAATTTCTGACTTATCCGGCTGCGATGACAAATCATCATGACTTTGTTTCAGGTCTTGCTTATCATGTGCATTATATGCTGAGAACCGCAGAGGCATTATGCGACATTTATCCGTCGCTCAACAGAAGCCTGCTGTACAGCGGCATCATTCTGCATGACATTGGTAAAGTCAAGGAACTTTCCGGACCAATCGGGACGACTTACACGACGGAAGGAAATCTGATTGGACATATTGTCATTGCTGTTGAAGAGATTTCGATGATTGCGGCAGAGCTCGAAATAGAAGGTGAGGAAGTCCTGCTTCTTAAACACCTGATCCTTTCCCATCATGGAAAGCTCGAATACGGTTCACCGAAAGTGCCGATGCTGAAAGAAGCGGAAATTCTGCACTTCATCGATAATATCGATGCGAGAATGATGATGATGGATAAACATCTGGATAATACGGATAAAGGAAAGTTTACAGACAGAATCTTCCCTCTGGAAAACAGAAATCTATATAAACCAGAAAACTTTTAAATATTGAAATAAACGCCCGGTCCTGAAAGGTTTCAGGATCGGGCGTTTATTTTGAAAATATTTTAGTGATGAAGCTTATGACTGTCCGGCTTTCTTTTCCTTTTCCTCATTTCTGATATGCTGTTCATTCAGAACCACTGCAATCGCTGCGTCACCGGTAATATTGACTGCGGTACGCGTCATATCAAGAAGGCGGTCGATACCCAGAATGATACCGATTGCCGCAGGATCCAGTCCGACTGCGGTCAGCACCATGGCGAGCATGACAAGACCGACACCGGGGACCCCGGCCGTACCGATACTTGCGATTGTGGCAACGAGCACGACAGTCACCATCTGCATAATTGTCAGGTCGACACCGGTAAGCTGTGCAATGAACACAGTGGCCACACCCTGCATGATTGCTGTGCCGTCCATGTTGACCGTTGCGCCGAGCGGTTGTACGAAACTGGAAATGCTCTTTCTGACATTCAAATTATTCTGTGCCGTTTCCATTGAAACAGGCAGTGTCGCACTGGATGAAGATGTACTGAATGCGACACTCATGGCCGGCGCAAATCCTTTGATGAACCAGATGAATGGTTTCTTCGCAAGAAACCTGATGACCGAGCCGTAAACGAACAGAAGGTGGATGAACAAACCGAGCAGCACACAGACAAAGTACATGCCGAGCTGTTGGATTGCTCCGAAGCCGGCCTGTGTAAATGCTGTGGCTACAAGGCCGAATGCACCAATCGGTGCAAAATATTTCATGATTGCAAGCACAACCCACATGATGACTTCGTTCGCTTCCTCAAATAATTTTATAATGCCTTTGGCTTTGTCCTGTACCGCAATCAAGGCGATACCGATGAAAATCGCGAAGGCTATAATCTGAAGCATATTTGCAGTCCCCATTGCTTCGATTACGTTGGACGGAATCAGATTGATGATCGTCTCATCGACTGTCTGATCGATGGCTTCACCCGTATCTCCACCAAGTTCCGTTTCACGGTATTCTTCAACTTCAGAAGAATCAAGCAGTTCCGCCTGACCTTCACCAGGCTGCAGTACTAAGGCGATGATAATCGCAATGGTGATTGCAATGGCTGTCGTTGCTAAGTAAAATGCAATTGTTTTAATCCCCAGACTCCCCAAAGTTTTAGGATCTCCGACACCAACGACACCGAGTACGATAGAGATGAATACTACCGGTACAACAACCATGAAAATCAGGTTCAGGAATATTTGACCGACCACATTAAAAATGAACTGATCAATCCACTGGACCCAAGCCTGATCCGCCATCGGGCTGAAAATCGACCCGATGATAATACCTGCGATAAGACCAATGACAATGTAGACTGTTAAACGGTTGCCCACTTTCATAATAAAATCCCCCTTATCTCTTTATATTCTATATATGGAAACGCTTACAAAATAACCGGAATGAAGATACTAAAAGAAAGAACAGGGCAGGGATGCTTTATAATTCTCATTATAACAGAAAATGACAGAAAATTGAAAAAATTTTTAGCTGACGACTGTATATTGAAGGAAAGACGGGCAGATCCATGAGCGGGGCGATTCCAGGAGAAGCATTTCTTCAGGCCTTCGTTGTAATTCGTAAAACAGGCTTCATTTTGTCAGAAGCTTACGCATACAGACCGCACATCACCACATGTTGAAATAAAAAAGACCTGTACAATTGTACAGGCTCTTATAAAAATTTATTAAATTATTCTTCTGAATCAGCATCTTCTTCAGCTGCTTCTTCGTCTTCGGCAGCATCTCCGGATGATTCTTCATCACCAGAATTTTCTTCAGTGTCCGTCTCTTCAGTACTTTCTTCTTCTGAAGATTCTTCACCTTCGTTTGCCGCTTCTTCAGATGTGAGGAATGTTTCCTCGATGTAAGATTCAATGTCTTCATTTTCGAATGAAACATTATATTCTTCCATCAGATCCTGATAGAACGTCAAAACCTGGTCCGGGTTTTCCTGGACTTTCTGGTTTACAAGCTGGCTTTTAACTTGTTCCAGCTCTTCGTCTATATCTTCTTCATCGCCTCTTTGGATGATGTGGTAACCGAATTCTGATTTTACAGGTTCACTTGTCATTTCTCCCTGTTCCAGATCAAACAATGCACTTTCAAACTCCTCAACCATCTGTCCTTCAGTTACAAGACCTAAAGAACCGCCGTTTGCAGCACTGCCATCATCTGATTCTTCTTCAGCCACTTCAGCGAAGTCTGCACCATCTTCAATTTCTGCAGTGAGTTCTTCAGCTTTTTCCAAAGCTTCTTCTTCTGTCAGTCCGTCTTCAGCTTCTTCGTCTACAGCAATCAGTATATGTGCACCTTCAACAGCGCCTTCCATTGCTTCTTCATCTGTAATATCAAATTTCTCTGTGAAGAAAAGATTGTGATATGTACTGGAGATACGCTGCTGTTTATATTTGTCTGCCGTCATGCCCGGCTGCTGCTGAGCCATCATCATTTCAAACTGCTCTTCGCCGCCATACTGTTCAATTTCAGCATCTACTTCTTCTTCAATTTCAGCTGAATCGACTTCATCACTGTATTTATCCTGCAGCACCTGATCCAGAGTCAATTGGAACGTCTGGTTTGCAACCTGGGTCGTGCCGATATTATTTAATACATCATCAATAGTTACGTCTCCTGCGTCACTTGTTGCTAAAACTTCACCGAACTCTGTTTCTCCAGAGCCATTTCCATTATCTGAACTTCCTTCTTCACCGTTACCACAGCCGGCGAGTCCGAGAAGACCAAGCCCGATTACTACAGGCATCAACTTTTTCTTCATAAACACTTCTCCTTTAATCATCATACAAGAGCTAATATATCATAATAAAATAGCGGAACACAAATAGTATTGTGTCCCGCTGCTTAAAAATTTGAAAATTATTTTTTCTTTCTGTTAATCATGTTATCCACATCTTTACTGATTTCCTCACCGCGGTTGGAAACATTTTCAATATGGCCCTGTATATTTTCGATATTTGGATTGATATCCGCCTGGAAGTTACTGATCATCGTTTTGATTTCATCGCCCAGGCTGTTGAACACTTCCTGTGATTCATGCTTGGTTTTCAAAAATGATGATTTGACTTCATCAGCTTCGATTTTCAGCTGGTTCATCTGGGATTTAAAGTTACCTGATTCGTTCTTCAACGACTGCTGCAGCTCTGAACCGGATTTCGGTGCATTCAGGAATGAGACCAGCATGCCGCCTGTGACGCCAACTGCAAAACCGACTGCTATATTTTTAAACTTCATTTACGACACGTCCTTTTAGCAAGTATATATAGACCATTACCCATTAAGGGTGTTTATTACTCATCGAGTTTGGATTTAATATGGTTTTCTATTTCCAGACGTTCATCATCAGAGCCGGGTTCAGATACCGGGTCCCATTTATAGTTGAAACCGTCATATTCGTCATCATATCTCGGAATGAGGTGGAAGTGTAAATGAAAGACGGATTGTGAAGCATACGAACCGTTATTTTGTACAACGTTCAATCCTTTTGGATTAAATGCATCACGCAGTGCCTTGGATACTTTCGTGACAGCAGCCATCACTTTTGCACCTGTTTCGTCATCCAGCTCATAGATGTTTTCAATCGGTCTCTTTGGAGTTACAAGAGTATGTCCTTTTGAAAGTGGGAAGGCGTCCATAAAAGCCAGTACCTCATTGTCCTCATAAACGATGTTTGCAGGTATTTCACGATCAATGATCTTCTCGAAAATAGTTTTAGTCATTCATTGTACCTCCGTAGTTTTATTATGATATATTGTAACTTAGTATTAGTATACAAATAATTCTATTTAAATTAAAGGAAGTCGAATATGGTTCTGAATATAGATAACTTAACCGGCGGCTATTCAAAGACCGCAGTTATACATGATATCAACTTTGATATCAGAAGCGGGGAGATCGTCGGCCTGATCGGTTTGAACGGGTCGGGAAAGAGTACGACCATCAAGCACATACTGGGACTGCTCAACCCGCATAAAGGAAGTATTGAAGTCAATGGCATCCAGATAGATGAAGATACAGAGAAGTACAGGAGAGACCTTGCATATATCCCGGAATCTCCGATACTCTACGAAGAACTGACATTGAAGGAACATGTCAATATGACCGCAATGGCATACGGCCTGGACGAAGCGACAGCGTGGGAACGCGCCGACAGACTGCTGAAAGCATTCCGGCTGGACGACAAAGTCAACATGTTTCCAACTCATTTCTCCAAAGGAATGAAGCAGAAGGTGATGCTGATCTGCGCCTTCATAGTGGAACCGGACCTGTATATCATAGACGAACCTTTTCTTGGTCTTGATCCACTCGGCATCGAATCATTGATCGAGCTCATGGTTGAAGAAAGAGATAAAAACCGGTCGATTTTGATGAGTACACATATATTATCGACTGCGGAACGCTATTGTAACCGGTATGTCATTCTGGACAACGGCAGGGTGCTCGTATCCGGTACGATAGAAGAACTGCGTCAACATATGAATATGCCCGATGCCTCACTCGATGATCTTTACCTATCTCTGACAGGGGGCGCAGGTTCAAATGAAAGCACCTCTGTATAAAAGCAGAATTGAAGATGATATAAAGATAAGAAGCTATTATGGCAAATATATATTCAACAGCCATTTCCTGATTTTCTTAACAATCGCAGCAGGTGTATTCCTTTATTCATTGCTGGGTCTTCTGTCTTCAATGGAACCCACCATTTATCTTGATGTGATTGCTGCATTGATGATGAGTGTACTGCTGTTACCGAAATACCGCTCATTGCTGAAAGAGGCGGACGTATTGTTTCTGCCGCCGTATGAAAAAAACATGAAGAAATATTTTTCATATACGAGCCAATATTCATTCTGGCTGAATATCGCTCTGCCGGTTGTCGGTCTCGTCATTGCATTACTGCTTCTCAGTGTGGGGCATTCAATTACGGAGATGGGCATATTTGCTGTCATGGCCGTCATTTTGTATGTCATGGCATTTATAATCAGAAGGAACGCTGTCAATTCGCCGGTTTCCCAGAACACGGTCACCGGCATTCTCGTTTTCATCCACTTCGTTTCACTGATGCTGTTGCTGCAAAATGCTTTCCTTGCCGCAGCAGGACTGGCACTGATATCTGGGCTGTACTTCTGGATTAATAAAAAGCAGTACAAAAACCTGGACTGGTCTACGCTCGTCAACTATGAAGCGGCACTGCTGCAGAAATATTATCAATATGTATCGATGTTCACCAACGTCCGACACATATCCAAGCAGTATAAAAGAAGGAAATATTTCGACGCACTGCTGAAACAGCCAAAGCCGGACCGGTTCAATAAAGGTCATATGTATGAGTACTTATTTAAAAGGACATTTCTAAGGGATAACGATCTGCCGATGATCATATTGAGGCTGCTGTTAATATTTACAGTGGCGATGGTGTGGGTGGACCAGATCATGTTCTCTGCCATCATCATTCTGTTTGCACTTTACATCATAGTGCTTCAGCTGTCCCAGCTATATACCGCTCAGGCGTACCTGCTCTGGCCGAAAATCTGGCCGGTCAAGAGAGAGTACATCCAGGAGAGCTATATAAGGTTTTCCCACAAGACCATGCTAGTCATCTCTCTTGCACTGGCTATATTATTCATAGTATTGCATCCAACTTATTTTTACGTTGCTGTCATTTTCCCATTATGGGGCTATTTTCTAAACAGCTATTTCAGTAAAAGTGTATATAAGAAAGAAAGACTGCTGAGCGATTGATGTACTCAGCAGTCTTTTCTTTCTCCTTCAGATATATCTTTGTATTTTTCTTCATTTTCTTCTGCCGGTAAATAAGTTTTCGAGGATATGGAACTTTGGAATACAGATCCGATATCCCTGAATTTCTTCAGAGCATCAGGCGCGAGATATTCTTTATAGATGTCAGTATCTTTAAAATCTGAAATGGTTGAGCTGTTTGCCCATTGCGTAAAGACGATATAGGAATCTTTATGCAGTGCACGGCCGATACGATAAGCAGTCAAACCTTTTACATTTTGCAGTTCCTGGTTCAAATCCGCAAAATGACCGAGAATCGATGCTTCGCCACTGCCGGAAACCGGAATGTAATAAACGGAAACCGCATTATTCTGACTCAACTCTCCATATTGGTATGAAATTTCATACTCGGAAGCGGATTCGAAGACGGGATTACCTTTTTCACCTTCCCGGTATAACAATGCATCCTGACCGATCGCGCTCAACATTAAATCCGGATGTCTGTCCTGCAAGTCTGTTAAATATCTGACTGTTCCAGTCGTTGTGTATAAAATCATTATGTTCACCTCTTATAATGTCCTCTTACTCTATACCTGTTTGTTCATATCGATAAACTAACAGCTATTAATATATCGAATTTTTGTCATTATTTCTTTCGTTATGCCCAAAAAAGTAAGGTATGATAAAATGGTATGGGAAATTATGAGACGGAGGGTTCTGAATTGTTTAATGATACTATAATTCGAGCGGCAAAAGGTGAAAAGACGGAGCATACACCAGTATGGTTTATGCGCCAAGTAGGACGGAGCCAGCCTGAATACCGCAAAATTAAAGAAAATTATTCTTTAATAGAAATTACAAAACAGCCTGAGCTGACTGCATATCTGACTGCTACACCTGTAGAAAACTACAATGTGGATGCAGCTGTTCTTTTTAAAGACATAATTACACCGCTTGCACCAATCGGTATTGATGTTGAAATAAAAGCCGGCGTAGGACCGGTCATCCACAATCCGATCAGAGACATCAAAGATGTCGAGAAGCTCGGTGAATTGGACCCTTATAAAGATTTGGGCTATATATATAAAACGATTGAGATTTTGACCAAAGAAAAACTCAATGTGCCGTTGATCGGTTTCTGCGGTGCGCCGTTTACGGTCGCAAGCTATATGATAGAAGGGGGTCCATCCAAAAACTATCACAGAACGAAACAGATGATGTATAACGAACCTGAAACATGGCATAAGCTGATGGATAAGCTGACTGAAATGAGCATCACTTATCTGAACGCACAAATAGATTCAGGTGCGGGCATCATTCAGATTTTTGATTCATGGGGCGGCGCTTTGAGCAGTCATGTCTACCGTGAAAATATCTCTCCTTACATCAACAGAATTGTAAATCATGTCAAATCCAAAGGTGTACCAGTAATCATCTTTGGTATCGGTGCATCACATCTTGTTCCGGAATGGAATACTCTGGATGTCGATGTAATAGGTCTGGACTGGAGAATGTCGATTGACGAAGCCAGACAGAGCGGTGTGACTAAAGCACTGCAGGGTAATCTGGAACCTGCTTTGCTTCTTACAGAATGGGATATCATCGAAGCGAAAGCGAAAGAAATCGTCACACAGGGTAACCGTACCGGCCATATATTCAACCTGGGCCACGGCGTATTCCCTGAAGTGAACCCTGACACACTTAAGAGATTAACAGAATTTGTTCATAACTACAGTAAAGGATTGTGATTTTAAATGGCACAGAAAAAAGGATTATTGGTGATGGCTTACGGAACGCCATATAAAGAGGAAGATATCGAACCGTATTACACTCATATCAGACATGGCCGACCACCTGCGGAAGAGGCGCTTCAGGATTTGAAGGACCGCTACGAAGCCATCGGCGGCATTTCACCGCTTGCCGATACTACAAAAAGGCAGGCAGAGGCACTGTTACAACAATATAATTCTGCATCAGAAGATGAGTATCAGCTGTATATCGGTTTAAAACATATCGATCCATTTATAGAAGAAGCAGTAAAGCAGATGTCTGAAGACGGCATCAAAGAAGTGGAGACTGTTGTACTTACACCGCATTATTCAGACTTCTCAGTCGGAACTTACAACCAGCGTGCAAAAGAAGAATGTGATAAGTACGGCATTTCGATAAAATCAGTGGAATCATTTTATAAAGAGCAGCCGTT
>Ga0079225_10001030_pt1 | contig 15531 bp, 14 predicted proteins | sample Poulit2012_FD_76344 | JGI IMG/M metagenome (GOLD analysis project Ga0079225, IMG submission 76344) | Agricultural soil microbial communities from Georgia to study Nitrogen management - Poultry litter 2012 | ecosystem: Environmental > Terrestrial > Soil > Agricultural land | place: USA: Georgia... | reverse complement strand
CGCAGGCTGGCCGCCTCGGCCGCGCGCAGCCGCCAGTTGGCCAACCAGTGGCCCATGCCGGCCAGACAGTACGGGTCGTCGAGCTGGGCGGCGACCACCGGGGTGATGCCCAACGTCAGCAGGTTGCGCCGCCCCTCGGCGGCCAAGGTGCGCAGCACCCGCAGCACCGGCAGATAGCAGGCCGCCCACGACTGGTAGAGCCACTCCTCGCCGACCGGCCAGCGCCCGTGATGGGCCAGCCACGGCAGGTGGGTGTGCAACACCAGGGTGAACATGCCGGGGGCCGGCGCATGCGAATCGGTCACGGGCGCACCGCGATCGCGATCAGGTCCAGGCTCTCGTCGATGGGGTGGGCCGGGTCGGTGCCCGCCTCGATCATCGCGAAGTCGTCCACGCCGACCGCCGTGACATCGGCGAGCAGCGCGGCCGGCCAGGGGGCGTCGGCCACCGCCCGCGCGACCTGGGCGTCGATGATCGACCCGCCGTGGCGGGCGTCGAGGGCGCGCAGTGCGGCGCCGTGGAACAGCCCGTTCATCGACTCCATCGTGAACCCGCCGTCGGTGAGCAGCTCGGTGAGCTCCGCGGCGTGCAGTTCGCGGGTGTGGAACGGGTTGATCGGGGTGTCGCGACCGGGGGAGAACGTGATCCGGTTGGGCGTGGAGATCAGCAGCAGCCCGCCGGGGCGCAGCACCCGCGCGCACTCGGCGATGAACCCGGGCTGATCCCACAGATGCTCGATCACCTGGAAGTTGACCACCACGTCGACCGCGGCGTCGGGCAGCGGCAGCGCGGCGAGGTTGCCGTGGCGGATCCCCACCCGCGGATAGCGGGTGCGCACGTGCGCCACCGTCGCGGCGTCGTAGTCGACGGCGACGACCTCCGCGGCGACCCCGGCGATCAGGTCGGCGCCGTAGCCCTCGCCGCACCCGGCCTCGAGCACCCGCCGTCCCGCGCAGCGCGGGGCCAGCCGGTGGTAGACCACCTCGTGGCGGCGGAACCAGTAGTTCTCCTCGGCCAGGCCGGGGATGGTGCGTTCGCCGGTGAGAACCAACCCGGGGTCGGTCTGCGGTGCGGTGTGGAGGTGCGGGCCCTCGGCTGCGGATGCGCTCATTGCACAAGGGAGGTTATCGGTGAAGCACTCCGGTTGCGAATGGGTCGGCCCGGTTGTGGGGGAGACGCCGGTGATCACCGGTGGGCCACCGGTTATGGTAGACGAGCGAAACAGCCGAAGTTACTCATCGGTAACCTCAGTTTTGTTCCGTGACACATTTTGAGCTAAGTCCGGTGGCCGGCCGCCGCGGGACTCGTTCGAGGAGGACAGGCCAGACTTATGACGAACATCGTGGTCCTGATCAAACAGGTCCCAGACACATGGTCGGAGCGCAAGCTCTCCGAGGGTGACTTCACCCTCGACCGCGACGCCGCGGACGCGGTGCTCGACGAGATCAACGAGCGCGCCGTCGAAGAAGCCCTGCTGATCAAGGAGAAAGAGGGCGGGGAGTCCACCGTGACCGTGCTCACCGCCGGTCCCGAACGGGCCACCGAGGCGATCCGCAAGGCACTGTCGATGGGGGCGGACAAGGCGGTGCACCTCAAGGACGACGGCCTGCACGGCTCCGATGTGGTGCAGACCGCGTGGGCGCTGGCCAAGGCGCTGGGCACCATCGAGGGCACCGAACTGGTGATCGCCGGCAACGAGTCCACCGACGGCGTGGGCGGCGCGGTGCCGGCCATCATCGCCGAGTACCTGGGGCTGCCGCAGCTGACCCACGTGCGCAAGCTGACCGTCGACGGCGACACCGTCACCGCCGAGCGCGAGACCGACGAGGGGGTGTTCAACCTCGAGGCCACGCTGCCGGCCGTGGTCAGCGTCAACGAGAAGATCAACGAGCCGCGCTTCCCGTCCTTCAAGGGCATCATGGCCGCCAAGAAGAAGGAAGTCACCGCGCTCACCCTCGCCGAGATCGGCGTGGAGGCCGACGAGGTCGGTGTCGCCAACGCCGGGTCCACGGTGACCGCCTCGACGCCCAAGCCGCCCAAGACCGCCGGGGAGAAGATCGCCGACGAGGGCGAGGGGGGCACCAAGATCGCCGAGTACCTGGTCGCTCAGAAACTCATCTAGAGACCTCCGGACCGAGTTAGGGAAGAGACAACATGGCAGAAGTATTGGTGCTCGTGGAGCACGCCGAGGGCGCCCTGAAAAAGGTGACCTCCGAACTGATCACCGCCGCCCGCACGCTGGGCGAGCCGTCCGCGGTCGTCGTCGGCGCCCCCGGGACCGCCGACCCGCTGGTGGACGGGCTCAAGGCGGCCGGCGCCGCCAAGATCTATGTCGCCGAGTCCGAGGACGTCGACAACTACCTGGTCACCCCGGTCGTCGATGTGCTGGCGTCGCTGACCGAGTCGGCCGGCCCGGCCGCGGTGCTGCTGGCCGCTTCCCCCGACGGCCGGGAGATCGCCGGTCGGCTGGCCGCGCGCATCGGGTCGGGTCTGCTCGTCGACGTCGTCGACGTCCAGGAGGGCGCCAAGGTGGTGCACTCGATCTTCGGCGGTGCGTTCACCGTGGAGGCGCAGGCCAACGGCGACACCCCGGTGATCACCGTGCGGGCCGGCTCGATCGACCCCGAGCCGGCCGACGGGGCCGGCGAGAAGGTCACCGTCGAGGTGCCCGAGCAGGCCGAGAACGCCACCAAGATCACCGCGCGGGAACCGGTTGTCGCCGGGGACCGCCCGGAGCTCACCGAGGCCACGGTCGTGGTCGCCGGTGGCCGCGGGGTCGGCAGCGCCGACAAGTTCAGCGTGGTCGAGGAGCTGGCCGACTCGCTGGGGGCCGCGGTCGGCGCCTCGCGTGCGGCGGTCGACTCGGGCTACTACCCGGGGCAGTTCCAGATCGGTCAGACCGGCAAGACCGTCTCGCCGCAGCTCTACATCGCGCTGGGGATCTCCGGGGCGATTCAGCACCGCGCCGGGATGCAGACCTCCAAGACCATCGTGGTGGTCAACAAGGACGAGGAGGCGCCGATCTTCGAGATCGCCGACTACGGCATCGTCGGGGACCTGTTCAACGTCGCCCCGCAACTGGCCGAGGCGGTCAAGGCCCGCAAGGGCTGAGCGCCCGCCCGCCCGACGCAGAAGCCCCCGCACGCCCGGCGTGTCGGGGGCTTTTGTGTCTGCCCGTGGGCCGGTGGGCCGACGTCGGTATTCTGGGCGGGTCATGGTGTATCTGGACCACGCCGCCACCACGCCGATGTATCCGGCGGCCATCGAGGCGATGACGGCCGCGCTCGGCACGGTCGGCAACGCGTCGTCGCTGCACACCACCGGCCGTGCCGCGCGCCGGGTGATGGAGGAGTCGCGGGAGAGCCTGGCGGCCGCGCTGTCGGCGCGGCCCTCGGAGGTGCTGTTCACCGCCGGCGGCACCGAGAGCGACAACCTGGCGATCAAGGGCCTGTACTGGGCGCGCCGAGCCGCCGATCCGCGCCGGCGGCGCATCGTGACCACCGCGGTGGAGCATCACGCCGTGCTCGACGCGGTCACCTGGCTGGTCGAGCACCAGGGCGCGCAGGTGAGCTGGCTGCCCACCGAGGCCGACGGCTCGGTGAGCCCGGCGGCGCTGCGCGCCGAGTTGGCCGGCAGCGACGATGTCGCGCTGGTCTCGGTGATGTGGGCCAACAACGAGGTCGGCACGGTGATGGCGGTCGCCGCGATGGCCGAGGTCGCCGCCGAGTTCGGTGTGCCGATGCACAGCGACGCGGTGCAGGCCGTCGGCCAGCTGCCGGTCGCCTTCGACGACACCGCGCTGGCGGCGATGAGCGTGACCGCGCACAAGTTCGGCGGCCCTCCCGGGGTGGGGGCGTTGCTGCTGCGTCGGGACGTCGGCTGTGCACCGCTGCTGCACGGCGGCGGACAGGAACGTGACATCCGTTCGGGCACACCGAATGTGGCCGGCGCGGTCGGGATGGCCACCGCGGCCGGCATCGCGGTGGACGCCGCGGAGGTCACCGGAGCGCGGCTGACGGCACTGCGCGACCGGCTCATCGACGGGGTGCTCGGCAGCATCGAGGACACCGTGCTCAACGGGGCGCAGGACCGCCGCCTGCCCGGCAACGCTCATTTCACGTTCCGTGGCTGTGAAGGAGATTCTCTGCTGATGTTGTTGGACGCCAACGGGATCGAATGTTCCACCGGTTCGGCGTGCACCGCCGGGGTGCCCCGGGCCTCCCACGTGCTCACCGCGATGGGCACCGACCCGGCCGGGGCCCGCGGTTCGCTGCGGCTGTCGCTGGGCCACACCAGTGCCGACGCCGACGTCGACGCCGCGCTGGCGGTGCTGCCCACGGTGGTGGCCCGCGCCCGGCAGGCGGCGCTGGCCAGTGCGGGGCCGGGCCGATGAAGGTGCTCGCCGCGATGAGCGGCGGCGTGGATTCCTCGGTGGCCGCCGCGCGCATGGTCGACGCCGGCCACGACGTCGTCGGGGTGCACCTGGCGCTCTCCGCCGCCCCGGGCGCCCTGCGCAGCGGGGCGCGGGGCTGTTGTTCGAAGGAGGACGCCGACGACGCCCGCCGGGTCGCCGACGTGCTGGGCATCCCGTTTTACGTCTGGGACTTCGCCGAACGGTTCAAAGCCGACGTCATCGACGACTTCATCGACTCCTACGCCCGGGGCGAGACCCCCAACCCGTGTGTGCGCTGCAACGAGAAGATCAAGTTCTCGGCGTTGGCGGTGCGTGCCCTGGCGCTCGGGTTCGACGCGGTCGCCACCGGCCACTACGCCCGGCTCGCCGAGGGGCGGCTGCGGCGCGCCGTCGACGTCGACAAGGACCAGTCCTATGTGCTCGGGGTGCTCACCGCCGAGCAGCTGCGGCACGCCGCGTTCCCGGTCGGCGACACCGCCAAGCCGGCGATCCGGGCCGAGGCCGAGCGCCGCGGCCTGGCGGTGGCCGAGAAGCCGGACAGCCACGACATCTGCTTCATCCCGACCGGCGACACCCAGGCGTTTCTCGGCGCCAGCATCGGGGTGCGCCGCGGGGACGTCGTCGACGCCGACGGCACCGTGCTGGCCGGCCACGACGGCGTGCACGGGTTCACCATCGGTCAGCGCAAGGGACTGGGCATCGCCGGGCCCGGCGCCGACGGCAAACCGCGCTACGTGACCGCCATCGACGCCGCCACCGGCACGGTCACCGTCGGCTCGGTCGACGACCTCGACGTCCGCGAGCTGATCGGGCAGACACCGGTCTACACCCGCGGCGCGAGGTTCACCGCCCCGGTGCGTTGCGAGGTGCAGGTGCGCGCCCACGGCGAGACCGCGCCGGCGGTCGCCGAACCGGTGGGGCCACGCCTGGCGGTGCACCTGGAGCGCCCGCTGCGCGGGGTGGCCCGCGGGCAGACGCTGGTCTGCTACCGGCCCGACCCCGACGGCGACGAGGTGATCGCCTCGGCCACCATCGCCGACACGGCGTGACCGTGGGAGTGTTCGCCGCCGCGACCGGGCTGGGGTCCTGGCCGGGACGGAACCCGCGCGGGGCCGCCGAGATCGTCGTCGGGGAGCTGGGCGCCCTGCCGCACCTGGTCGAGCTGCCCGCCCGCGGCGTGGGCGCCGATCTGATCGGTCGGGCGGCCGCGTTGCTGATCGACATCGCGCTGGACACCACCGTGCGCGGCTACCGGGTGGGCGCCGGGGCCGGCGCGGTGACCCGCCGGGCGGCCGGCCTGCTGCGCGAGGATCTCGACGCGCTGGAAGAGGCCTTCGAAAACGCCGGGCTGCGCGGGACCGGCCACCCGGTCAAGGTGCAGGCCCCCGGCCCGATCACGCTCGCCGCCGAACTGGAGCTGCGCAACGGTCACCGGGCGGTGACCGATCCCGGTGCGGTGCGCGAGCTGGCCGCCTCACTGGCCGAAGGGGTCGGTGCCCACGTCGGCGCGCTGGCCCGCCGGCTCGACGCCCCGGTGGTGGTGCAGTTCGACGAGCCGGCGCTGCCGGCCGCGCTGGCCGGACGGGTGCCCGGGGTGACCGCCCTGAGCCCGGTGGACCCGATCGACGAGGAGGTGGCGCTGCGGGCGCTCGACGGGTGCGTCGCGGCGGCCGGCGTCGAGGCGGCGCTGCACTGCTGCGCGCCAGGGGTGCCGTGGGCGTTGCTGCAGCGCAGCAGCATCGCCGCCGTCGCGGTCGACCCGGCGGTGCTGGGCCGCGCCGACGACGACGGCATCGCGACGCTGCTGGAGGCCGGGCGCACCGTGCAGCTCGGCGTGGTGCCCGCGGTCGAGCCGGCCCGCCCGCCCGGTGTGGCCGAGCTGGCCGCGGTCGCCGCCGGACTCGTCGACCGGATCGGGTTGGCCCGGTCGATGCTGGCCGACCGGGTCGGCATCACCCCGGCGTGCGGGCTGGCCGGGGCCACCGCGAGTTGGGCGCGCACCGCGATCGCACTGGCCGGTCGCACCGCGGCGGCGCTGGCCGAGGATCCCGAGGCGGTGCGCGGGGATAACCTGCACAGGTGAGTTCCCCCGAAGCCGACCCGGTACCGCCGGACGCGCGGCGCCGCTGGCAGGACCTCGCCGACGAGGTGCGCGACCATCAGTTCCGCTACTACATCCGCGACGCGCCGATCATCGCCGACGCCGAGTTCGACGTGTTGTTCACCGAGCTGGTCGCCCTCGAGCAGAAGTATCCGGAGCTGCGGACCCCGGACTCGCCGACCCAGCTGGTCGGCGGTGCCGGGTTCGCCACCGACTTCACCGCCGCCCCGCACCTGGAGCGGATGCTCAGCCTCGACGACGTGTTCAACACCGACGAGCTGTTGAGCTGGGACGCGCGGGTGCGCGCCGAGATCGGCGGGCCCACCCCGTATCTGTGCGAGCTGAAGATCGACGGGGTGGCGCTGGCGCTGGTCTACCGCGACGGGCAGCTGGACCGTGCGGCCACCCGCGGCGACGGGCGCACCGGGGAGGACGTGACGCTCAACGCGCGCACCCTCGACGATGTCCCGCAGCGGCTGACCCCCAGCGACGACTACCCGCTGCCGGCGGTGCTGGAGGTGCGCGGCGAGGTGTTCTTCCGTCTCGCCGATTTCGAAGTGCTCAACGCCGGGCTGGTCGCCGAGGGCCGGTCGCCGTTCGCCAACCCCCGCAACAGCGCGGCCGGCTCACTGCGGCAGAAGAACCCCGCGATCACCGCGCGTCGGCCGCTGCGGATGATCTGCCACGGCATCGGCCACACCGAGGGATTCCGCCCGGACACCCTGCACGAGGCCTACCTGGCGCTGCGGGCCTGGGGGCTGCCGGTCTCCGACCACACCGCCCGGGTGACCGACATGGGCGGGGTCACCGACCGCATCGCCTACTGGGGCGAGCACCGCCACGACGTCATCCACGAGATCGACGGCATCGTGGTCAAGGTCGACGACATCGCCGTGCAGCGCCGGCTGGGGGCGACCTCGCGCGCGCCGCGCTGGGCGGTGGCCTACAAATACCCGCCGGAAGAGGCCACCACGGCCCTGCTCGACATCCGGGTCAGCGTGGGGCGCACCGGCCGGGTCACCCCGTTCGCCTACATGAGCCCGGTCACCGTCGCCGGGTCCACCGTGGCGCTGGCGACCCTGCACAACGCCGCGGAGGTGCAGCGCAAGGGGGTGCTGATCGGCGACACCGTGGTGATCCGCAAGGCCGGCGACGTCATCCCCGAGGTGCTCGGTCCCCTGGTCGACGCGCGCGACGGCAGCGAACGGGCGTTCGTCATGCCCACCCACTGTCCCGAGTGCGGCACCGCGCTGGCGCCGGCCAAGGAGGGCGACGCCGACATCCGCTGCCCCAACTCCCGGTACTGCCCGGCGCAGTTGCGCGAGCGGGTGTTCCACGTCGCCGGGCGCGGCGCCTTCGACATCGAGGCCCTGGGCTACGAGGCGGCCACCGCGCTGCTGGAGGCGGAGGTGATCGCCGACGAGGGCGATCTGTTCACCCTGACCGCCGCGGATCTGCTGCGCACCGAACTGTTCACCACCAAGGCCGGGGAGCTGTCGGCCAACGGCGCCCGGCTGCTGGCGAACCTGGACAGCGCCAAGGACCAGCCGCTGTGGCGGGTGCTGGTGGCGCTGTCGATCCGCCACGTCGGCCCGACCGCGGCGCGCGCCCTGGCCACCGAGTTCGCCGACCTGGACCTCATCATGGCCGCCGACACCGACCGGCTGGCCGCCGTCGACGGGGTCGGCCCGACCATCGCCGCGGCGATCACCGACTGGTTCGCCGTGGGGTGGCACCGCGCGATCGTGGAGAAATGGCGGGCGGCCGGGGTGCGGATGGTCGACCAGCGCGACACCAGCATCGCGCGCACCTGCGAGGGGCTCACGATCGTGGTCACCGGCGCGCTCAGCGGGTTCTCCCGCGACGAGGCCAAGGAGGCGATCGTGGCCCGCGGCGGCAAGGCCGCCGGCTCGGTGTCGAAGAAGACCTCCTATGTCGTCGCCGGCGACGCCCCGGGCTCCAAGTACGACAAGGCCGTCGAGTTGGGGGTGCCGATCCTCGACGAGGACGGGTTCGTCGCGCTGCTCGCCGACGGGCCCCCGGCACACTGACCGCCGCCGAAATCGCGTGCTCGGCCGCACCGGGGTCCGGTTAAACTGAGCCGGCGCTATGCGCAGCACACCCGGGGCCCGAGACCAGGGACCAGGGACCGAACCGAGGGGATGCGACACCGGCACCCCGCACAGCAAGGGGAGCCGCAATGACGATCGGGCCGGACGGCTACCAGGTGCCCAACCCGATGGGACACCCGCACCCGTCCCCGCAGCCCGAGGCCGCGCACTGGGAGCAGACCCAGATGGCGTACCCCCCGGCCCCCCCGGTCCCCCCGGGCGCACCGGTCCCCCCGGGGGCGCCGTGGCCGGGTGCGGCCGGGATGCCGGCGGGCACGCCCTACGGCGCGCCGCCGCAGCGCAGCCGCAAACCCCTGATCATCGGGCTCGTCATCGGCGGGGTGGTGCTGCTGGTGGTGCTGGCGATCGTGCTGGTGATGGCGCTCTCCGGCGGCGCCAAAAGCGCCACCGGCGGCGAGACGATGACCGGCTACCTCGAGGCGCTGGCCGCCGGTGACGCCGAGAAGGCGCTGTCCTACGGCGCCGACCAGCCCGGGTCCACGGAGTTCCTCACCGACGAGATCCTGGACAAACAGATCGCGAAGATGCCGATCACCGACATCACGATCCTCAACGACGACGCCAAGGACTTCGTCGGGATGGGCCGCGTGCACGTCTCGGCGAAATTCGGCGACAAGGTCTCCGACGAGACGATCAGCCTGAAAAAATCGGACAAGGAATGGAAACTCGACCAGGCGGCGATCAAGCTCGAGCCGTCGACCAGCACCAACAACGACGCCCAGAAGACGCTCACCCTGTTCGGCAAGGACATCGGTGACGCCACGTTCTACGTGTTCCCCGGCTGGCTGGACATCGGGAGCAGCAACCCCAACCTCACGGTCAGCTCCGACCCGTTGCTGCTCAACGGATTGAGCTACAGCTCGTTTTACAAACTCAACATCAACTTCGACGTGAGCGAGCAGGGCAACCGCGCGGTCAAGGACGGCATCAAGGCCGCGTTGGCGAAGTGCACCACGACCCGCAAGCTGGCGCCCACCGGTTGCCCGCAGCGGCTCAGCCGCAGCGAGGCCGCCGAGGACACCGTCAACTGGGGGGTGCCCGACCTCGCCCCGATCACGACCGACCTGTTCAGCGAGTACGACCTGACGCTGCGGTTCAGCGGCGACGTCGACTGGCCGCTGAGCGCGAAGAAACGGGACGGCAGCGACGTCACCGGCACCGTCTCCACCTACATCAGCGGCACCGCCGACCTGTCGACCAGCCCGCCGACGGTCACCCTGCGCTGAGCGGCGCGGCCGCTGCCGGCGCTCACCCCAGCAGGGTGGCGACGATGCCGGCCAGATAGCCCAGCCGGGCCACCTCGGAGGCCCGAAACGCCGGGCCGCCGGCGCGGCCCAGCACCACCGCGACCTCCGGGCGGCCCAGCGGCGCCGCGGCCAGGGCGGTGTCGAGTTCCTGCCAGACCGGCGGCACCCATCCGGCGGTGCCGTCGAGCGCGGTGGCCCGCGCCAGCGGCAGCCACGGCAGCGCGCTGACCTCGGTCTCGGGCGCTCCGGGGCTGCCGGCCAGCCGCCGCGGCCCCTGCTCGGTGAGGCGCACCACCGCGCACCATCCGGCGCGCAGCACCCGCGGCGCCTCGTCGACCAGCAGTTGCAGCTTGGCGCCGCGGTCACCGGCCGCGGCGATGTGGTCGACCAGTTCGAGTTCGCGATGGGCGTCGAGCACATCGGTGTAGGGCCGCACACTGTCCACCCGCACCCCGGCCAGCTGTTCGGCGGCGCTGATCAACGCGTCGGGCATCCCCCCGGCGGCCAGCTCCACCACCAGGTCGTCGACCGCGTAGCCGGGGCCGCGATCGACCACGTCCAGCGACAGGATGTCCGCACCCACCGAACCCAACGCCACCGCCAGCGACCCCAGCGACCCGGGGCGGTCCGGCAGCTGGACGCGCATCAGATAGGACCGCACGGGTCAACTGTTCCACACGCCGTGCGGGCCGACATCGGTGGATGAGTAGGCTTGGACGCCGTGTCCCAGATCTCCCGAGACGAGGTGGCCCACCTGGCCAAGCTGGCCCGGCTGGCGCTCAGCGACGCCGAGCTGGACGGCTACGCGGCCCAGCTGGACGCCATCCTCACCCATGTCAGCACGATTCAGTCCGTCGACGTCACCGGTGTGGCGCCCACCGGCAACCCGCTGCCGGAGGTCAACGTGATGCGCCCCGACACGATCCGGATGGGGTTGGGTCAACAGCAGGCGCTGCACGCGGCGCCGCAGGCGCGCGACGGCCGGTTCGTGGTGCCCCAGATCCTCGGAGACGACCGGTGAACGAACTCCTCGGTGCCGACGCGGCCGAGCTGGCCGCCCTGATCGCCGCCGGCGAGCTGTCGTCGGTGGAGTTGACCCGGGCCTGCCTGGACCGGATCGCCGCCACCGACGGCGACTACGGGGCGTTTCTGCACGTCGCCGCCGACGAGGCGTTGGCCGCGGCCGCCGCGGTCGACGCGGCGTTCGCCGCCGGGGAGCAGCCGGCCTCCCCGCTGGCCGGGGTGCCGCTGGCGCTCAAGGACGTGTTCACCACCACCGACATGCCCACCACCTGTGGGTCGAAGATCCTGGAGGGCTGGCGCCCGCCGTACGACGCCACGGTGACGATGCTGCTGCGGGCCGCCGGCATCCCGATCCTGGGCAAGACGAACATGGACGAGTTCGCGATGGGCTCGTCGACGGAGAACTCCGCCTACCACCCCACCCGCAACCCGTGGGACACCGAACGGGTGCCCGGCGGCTCCGGGGGCGGCAGCGCGGCGGCGCTGGCCGCGTTCCAGGCGCCCCTGGCGATCGGCACCGACACCGGCGGCTCGATCCGTCAGCCGGCCGCCCTGACCGCCACCGTCGGCGTCAAACCCACCTACGGCACGGTGAGTCGCTACGGGCTGGTGGCCTGTGCGTCGTCGCTGGACCAGGGCGGGCCGTGCGCGCGCAGCGTCTTGGACGCGGCGCTGCTGCACGCGGTGATCGCCGGCCACGACCACCGCGACTCCACCTCGGTGAACCGCGCGCGCCCCGACGTGGTGGCCGCCGCCCGCGCCGGCGCCTCCGGCGACCTCACCGGGCTGCGCGTCGGGGTGGTGCGCCAACTGCACGGCGGCGAGGGCTACCAGCCCGGCGTGCTGGGATCGTTCGACGCCGCGGTGAACCAGCTCACCGAACTCGGCGCGCAGGTGTCGGAGGTGGACTGCCCCAGCTTCGAGCACGCGCTGGCCGCCTACTACCTGATCCTGCCCTCGGAGGTCTCGAGCAACCTGGCCCGCTTCGACGCGATGCGGTTCGGGCTGCGCGTCGGTGACGACGGCAGCCACAGCGCCGAGGAGGTGATGGCGCTGACCCGGGCGGCCGGATTCGGACCGGAAGTCAAACGCCGCATCATGATCGGCACCTATGCGCTGTCGGCCGGCTACTACGACGCCTACTACAACCAGGCGCAGAAGATCCGCACCCTGATCGCCCGGGACCTCGACGCCGCCTACCGCAGTGTCGACGTGCTGGTCTCGCCGACCACGCCGAGCACCGCGTTCCGGCTGGGGGAGAAGGTCGACGATCCGTTGGCGATGTACCTGTTCGACCTGTGCACGCTGCCGATGAACCTGGCCGGGCACTGTGCGATGTCGGTGCCCTCGGGGCTCGCCGAGGAGGACAACCTGCCGGTGGGTCTGCAGATCATGGCCCCGGCGCTGGCCGACGACCGGCTCTACCGGGTGGGTGCCGCCTACGAGACCGCCCGAGGCAGGCTGCCGACCGCCCTGTGAGCACGGCGCCGCACCGCGCTGCACGGCGCGTTGCGGTGTGGACCGGCCCGACACCGGCGGCGCGACGATCGTTGGTCGGCTCACGGGCGTGGGACCCGACCCGGCATGATGGGGGTCATGCGAATCGGAATCCTCACCGGGGGCGGGGACTGTCCCGGTCTCAACGCCGTGATCCGAGCGATCGTGCGCACCTGCGACGCCCGCTACAACTCGACGGTGGTGGGTTTCCAGGACGGGTGGCGTGGGCTGCTGGAGAACCGACGGATCCAGTTGGCCAACGACGACCGCAACGACCGGCTGCTGGCCAAGGGCGGCACGGTGCTCGGCACCGCCCGCACCCACCCGGACAAACTGCGGGCCGGGCTCGACCAGGTCAAACAGACCCTGGACGACAACGGCATCGACGTGCTGATCCCGATCGGGGGAGAGGGCACGCTCACCGCCGCGCACTGGCTCTCCGAGGAGAACGTCCCGGTCGTCGGGGTGCCCAAGACCATCGACAACGACATCGACTGCACCGACGTGACATTCGGGCACGACACGGCGCTGACGGTGGCCACCGAAGCCATCGACCGGCTGCACTCCACGGCCGAGTCCCATCAGCGGGTGATGCTGGTGGAGGTGATGGGTCGGCACGCCGGCTGGATCGCGCTGAACGCCGGTCTCGCGTCCGGGGCGCACGCCACGCTCATCCCCGAGCAGCCGTTCGACGTCGAAGAGGTCTGCCGGTTGGTGAAAAAACGGTTCCAGCACGGTTCCTCGCATTTCATCTGCGTGGTCGCCGAGGGCGCCAAACCGGCGGCCGGGTCGATGGAGCTACGCGCCGGCGGTACCGACGAATTCGGCCATGAACGCTTCACCGGGGTGGCGGCCCAGCTCGGCGTGGAGATCGAACAGCGGGTCAAAAAAGAGGTGCGGGTGACCGTCCTCGGACACGTGCAGCGCGGCGGCACCCCGACCGCCTACGACCGGGTGCTGGCCACCCGGTTCGGGGTCAACGCCGCCGACGCCGCGCACGCCGGCGAGTACGGGATGATGGTCTCGCTGCGCGGGCAGGACATCGGCCGGGTGCCGCTGGCCGACGCGGTGAGCCAGCTCAAGCTGGTGCCGCAGAGCCGCTACGACGACGCCGCGGCGTTCTTCGGCTGACCGCGATCGGGTGGGGCCGGCTCACAGGTCGCCGGGGTCGTCGGGCACGTCGACGGCGTATTCGCCCAGCACCTGCAGCGGCACCACGTCGAGGGTGCGCTCATGGGTGGCCGCCAACACCACCGGTGCGGCGTAGCCGTCCTGGTGGGCGCGCAGCCAGTTCACCGCGGTGACACACCAGCGGTCGCCCGGGGTGAGCCCGGGAAACCGGTAGGCGGGCATCGGGGTGGACAAGTCGTTGCCGATCGACCGTTGATGAGCCAGGAACTCACCGGTGACCACCGCGCAGATCGTGTGCAGGCCCACATCCTCGGGCCCGCTCGAGCAGCAGCCGTCACGGTAGAACCCGGTGACCGGGTCGGTGCCGCACGGCTGCAGCGGCCCACCGAGTACGTTGCGCTCCGCCATCACACCAGTTTAGGGGCGCGGTGCGCCGCGGCGCCGAAAATCCGGGTGCATCACCTGATCTCAGTGTCGACGCGGCGCGTCGGGCGGGCGGGCTACCGTGGGAGCATGGCTGATCGTTTTCGTGACCTGCTGTGGTCGGACATCACGGCGATCTATCGCGGTATCTGCGAGCACCCGTTCATCACCGGCCTGACCGACGGGTCGTTGCGCCACGACCGGTTCCACTACTACATCGCCCAGGACGGCCACTACCTGCGCGGCTACGCACGGGCGCTGGCCGGCTGCGCCGCCAAGGCCGGCGACGAGAACGAGACGGTGCTGTTCGCCCGGCACGCCCACGAGGCGATCCTCGCCGAGCAGGACGTGCACGCCGAGTTGCTCGCCGGGCTGGGCACCACCGCCGCGGAGGCGGCGGCCGCCCCGGTGAGCCCGACCACCCGGGCCTACGTCAGCTACCTGCTCTCGGTGACCCAGCTGGGGTCCTACGCCGAGGCGGTGGCCGCGGTGCTGCCCTGCTACTGGATTTACGCCGCGGTCGGGGAGCACCTGCAGAAAAACGGCTCCCCCGATGCGCTGTATCAACGCTGGATCGACATGTACGCCGCCGACGAGTTCGCCGTGATGGTCGAGGACGTGCTGGCGGTCACCGACCGCCTCGGCGCCCGCGGCTCGGACCACGAGACGCAGCTGATGCGTGCACACTTCGGCACGGCCGCGCGCTACGAGTGGATGTTCTGGGACGCGGCCTACCGTCTCGAAACCTGGCCGGTCTGACCCGACCACGACACCGGTGGTCACCGCACCCTGAGAGGCGCGGTCGGCCGGCGAATAGACTCAGGCCATGACCGCTGCCACCGCCGATCTGCTCGACTACGACGAGGTACTCGCCCGCTTCGACCCGGTGCTGGGTCTGGAGGTCCACGTGGAGTTGTCCACGGCCACCAAAATGTTCTGCGGGTGTTCCACCGCGTTCGGGGCCGAACCCAACACCCAGGTCTGCCCGGTCTGCCTGGGGTTGCCCGGCTCGCTGCCGGTGCTCAACGCGACCGCGGTGGAGTCGGCGATCCGTATCGGGTTGGCGCTGAACTGCGAGATTGCGCCCTGGGGGCGGTTCGCGCGGAAGAACTACTTCTACCCCGACCAGCCGAAGAACTACCAGATCTCCCAGTACGACGAGCCGATCGCGTTCAACGGCTCCCTGGATGTCCCGCTGGAAGACGGATCCACCTGGCCGGTGGAGATCGAACGCGCGCACATGGAGGAGGACACCGGGAAACTGACCCACGTCGGCAGCGACACCGGCCGCATCGAGGGCGCCACCGAGTCCCTGGTCGACTACAACCGTGCCGGAGTGCCCCTGATCGAGATCGTGACCAAACCGATCGTCGGGGCCGGGGATCGGGCCCCGCAGATCGCCCGCGCCTACGTCACCGCGCTGCGGGACCTGATGCGCGCGCTGGACGTCTCCGACGTGCGGATGGATCAGGGATCGATGCGCTGCGACGCGAATGTTTCGCTCAAACCGACCGGCGCAACAGAATTCGGTACCCGCACCGAGACCAAGAACGTCAACTCGCT
>Ga0079225_10001029_pt1 | contig 15538 bp, 12 predicted proteins | sample Poulit2012_FD_76344 | JGI IMG/M metagenome (GOLD analysis project Ga0079225, IMG submission 76344) | Agricultural soil microbial communities from Georgia to study Nitrogen management - Poultry litter 2012 | ecosystem: Environmental > Terrestrial > Soil > Agricultural land | place: USA: Georgia... | reverse complement strand
TAAATATCCTTACCGAATGAATTTGGATGCGACTAAATGGCTTGAGCAAGTCATTGATGCGTATGCCGATGAACCAGACCCCGTAGAATCCTTTATCTTGCCTGGCGGAACGCGTCTAGCGGCTGAGTTGCATCACTGCCGAACAGTCACTCGTCGTGCTGAACGAACGATTGTAGCCTTTACGAATCAATTGGAACAGGACAAAGCCAATGATTCTTATGAAACCAAGCGCAAAGAAGCGGACCCGAACCCATACGTTACCATGTTCATCAACCGTCTTTCGGATTACTTCTTTGCGGTTGCTCGTGTGGCAAATCACCGCGCAGGCAAAAAAGACGTCCTTTATGAGCGTGGCGGGAAAGTCTTTCATCTCGATGTGAAAAAAGAAGATTACGGTGAGTTGGAAGAATAACTTGTCAAAAAGCCTAAAGATTTAGTGTATTTTTCAAATCTTTAGGCTTTTTAAATTCGGCTTGTAAAAGATATTTTGAAATACCCAAGACATTTTATAAAGATTCTGCTATACTATAAAAGACTAAACATTAATTTTAAAAGTATAGTCTTATTAATTATAAGGAGCGATATAGAATGAAGTATACATTTCCTCAAGACTTTTGGTGGGGCTCAGCTGCAAGTGGACCGCAAACGGAAGGTGTTTATGCTGGTGATAATAAAGGAGAAAGTATCTGGGACCATTGGTATGAAAAAGAACCTGAGAAGTTTTTTGATCAAGTAGGACCAGACAAAGCCTCTGCTTTCTACAAAAAGTATAAAGAAGACATTCAATTAATGAAAAAAACTGGACACAACTCTTTTCGTACATCAATTCAGTGGAGTCGTTTAATTCCTAATGGTGTAGGTGAAGTTAACCAAGAAGCCGTTGATTTTTACAATGATGTCATTGACGAATTAATTGCTAACGATATTGAACCATTTATAAACTTATTCCACTTTGATATGCCAATGGTTCTTCAAGAAAAAGGTGGATGGGAGAATCGAGAGACAGTTGTAGCTTATGTAGAATTTGCTAAAACATGTTTTGAATTGTTTGGTGACCGAGTAAAAAAATGGTTTACCCACAATGAACCTATCGTACCGGTTGAAGGTGGATACTTATACCAATTCCACTATCCAAATCTAGTAGACATGAAAAAGGCTGTTCAAGTAGGGTATCATGAAGCCTTAGCTAGTGCGATGGTTATTAAAGAATATCACGAAATGGATCAAGATGGCGAAATAGGTATTATTTTGAATCTAACACCTAGCTATCCACGAGATGAAAATAATGTAGAAGATGTTAAAGCAGCGAAAATTGCGGATGCATTTTTCAATCGCTCATTTTTAGATTCATCAGTAAAAGGTGAGTTTCCAAGTGATTTAATCGATTTATTAAAAGAAATTGACTATTTACCAGAGGTCCAAGAAGGCGATTTAGAAATTATAAAAAATAATACTGTAGACATTTTAGGTGTAAACTATTATCAACCTCGACGAATTAAAGCGAAAGAATCGAAGAGCGAAACTGTCAATGGTATAATGCCAGATGATTTCTTTGATAATTATGAAATGCCAAATCGTAAAATGAATCCTTATAGAGGTTGGGAAATCTATGAAGAAGGAATCTATGATATATTGACAAACCTCCGTGAAAATTATGGAAATATCAAATGTTTCATTTCTGAAAATGGGATGGGTGTCGAAGGCGAAGAAAGATATATAAATGATAAAGGTCAAATCGAAGATGACTACCGTATCGAGTTCGTGAAAGATCATCTAAGATATGTCCACAAAGCTATTGAAGAAGGCAGCAATGTACATGGTTACCATATGTGGACATGCATGGACAACTGGTCATGGACAAATGCTTACAAAAATAGATATGGCTTTATCTCAGTAGATTTAGAAAATGATTGCAAACGTACAATCAAAAAAAGTGGACACTGGTTTAATGAAATGACAAAAAATAATGGATTTGACTAAATAAGAAATAAATAAAATAAAACTTTACAAGAAAAAAGACTGAGAATATCGAAATGTTCTCGGTTTTTTTATAGGAAACTAAAATATAAGTATACACTTAATTAAGAAAAGACTAGACATATACAAGTGTAAGGAGTATAATATATTCTGTAAACGTTTTACAATAAAGAGAAGGAGTATATAAATGAACAATCTTATAGAAAAACTAAGTGAGAAATTAGTTCCAATCGCTTCTAAATTAGGCCAAAATAAATATCTACTTGTATTAAGAGACGCGTTTATGTTGGCATTTCCTATCACAATGTTTGGTTCATTGGTGGTTGTCATAAATAATCTGCCGTTTTTTAGTGGCGAACTTCAGGGAACATTAAGTACTTTATTTGGAAATGGACAAAATGCTACAATGTCTATTATGACTATATTCGTTACATTCGGTATTGGTTATTATTTATCTAGAACACATGAAATTGATCCAGTATTCGGTGGAGCAGTTTCTTTGGCATCCTATTTAATATTAACACCTTTCGAAATGATAACTGAAGGTGGGGAAGTAGTAACTGGTGTCCTCACTTTAGACCGATTAGGAGCTAAAGGAATGTTTGTAGGAATGATTGCAGCATTTCTCGCTGCTGAAATCTATGCCCGCATTACCAAAAGAGGAATTACTATTACAATGCCAGAAGGCGTTCCAGAAGCAGTTGCTCGGTCATTTTCAGCTATGATTCCTGCAATTATTACACTAAGTATTTTTACCTTATTAAATGCAGCAGTCATTGGTTTACTAAATACAAACTTACATGATTTAGTTTACGATACGATTCAAGAACCTTTAACAGGATTAGGAAGTGGATTACCAGCAACCTTAATCGCTGTATTTTTTGTTCAATTACTATGGTTCTTTGGTTTGCATGGTCAAATCATTGTAAATTCAGTAATGGATCCAATTTGGAATACTACGATGCTTGATAATTTAGCTGCTTATGAAGCAGGAGAACCATTACCACACATCGTTACCAAGCCATTTATGGAAATGTATACTGTGGGAATGGGTGGTTCAGGCAGTACTTTAATTGTTGTAATATTATTAGCATTCTTTATGAAAAGTAAACAATTAAAAGATGTTGGACGTTTAGCTTTAGCACCTGGTATTTTTAATGTAAACGAACCAGTTATATTCGGATTACCAATCGTATTAAATGCTACAATCTTTATTCCGTGGGTATTAGCACCATTAATTACTACTGCATTCAACTATATAGTAATGGATCTTGGGATATTCCCAGTTCCAACAGGTGTGTCGGTTCCATGGACTGTCCCAGTATTCGCTAATGGTATGTTAGCAACAAACTCATTAATGGGTGGCCTCTTACAATTGATTGATATGGCGATTATTGGAGTTGTTTGGTATCCATTCTTAAGAATATTGGATCGTCAGAACCTAGCGGCACAATCACCTGATATGAGTGTTGCAGAGCAACAATAAGACCTAATTCATTAAAGTTTAAAAGTAACACTTAATTTTTATAAGTGTTACTTTTTTCTTTCAAATAATAAGTCTAGGTAATAGTCTTAAATGTCTAAACAAAGTAGTCTTTTAGGATAGATTTTGTTATTATTATAATAATTCATCGAATCGGAGGCCTAATATGACGAAATATGAAGAAATTGCGAATGCAATACGTGAAAGAATTAAACAAGGGACATACCCTGTCGACTCACTTATTCCCGATCAAGTTTCTTTAGCAAAAGAATTTAATGTTAGTCGAATGACTGTAAAAAGAGCAATGGACATTTTAGAATTAGAAGGTTTGATTTTACGGAAAAGAGGAGCTGGAACCTTTGTAAAAAAAACTGCGCTAAGTCATGGGTATACAGCAAGTATTATTGAATATGAAGGGTTAACAAAACAACTAAGTGATAAAGAAGTAAAAAGTAAGATTATTTCCTTCAAATTGGATTTTCCAGATGAAGAGATACAGAAAACATTAATGTTAGATAAACATGATCCTATTTATAAAATTATTAGATTAAGAATTGTAGATGGTAAACCTTATATATTGGAACACACAATAATGAATGCTAATTTAATACCTGGAGTTAATGAGGAAGTCTTATTAAATTCGGTATACAAGTATATTCAAAAAGATCTAAATTTAAAGTTTGGTGGAGCACATCGTATAATTGGTGCGGATAAAGCATCGGAATATGATATAGAACATCTAAATTGTAGAGAAGAAGATCCCGTTCTAGAAATTGAACAAATTGTTTATTTAGAAGATGGCACGCCATTTGAATATTCAAAGAGTAGAAATAAGTATGATACACGTACTTATAATATTACAGATATCAGATAAACTGTTTAAACATTTGATTCAGTTTATTGGATGAACAAATAATTTAAATATATATTCTTAGAACTAGAGTTAATGATTACTGGCTCTAGTTCTTTTAATGTCTTCATTTTAATAGAAACTTTGCAAAATTAATTAAGAGAATGCATAGCAAAGATTATATTGAAAAGGTATTCTAAATTTGAAATCGGTTTCATTTAGTGGAACCATATTATACTTGTATTGTATTACAATTAATTTAGAAATCAACATAGAAATAAAAAGAAAAGAGGAAATAAGTTGTCAATTCAACTAAAGAATATTTATAAATCATATAATAATGATCAAGAGTATGCTGTTGAAGATTTTAACATCGATATTGATGATCGAGAGTTTATTGTATTTGTTGGTCCATCGGGATGCGGAAAATCAACAACTTTACGCATGATAGCTGGTTTGGAAGAGATTACTGCTGGAGAGCTTTATATTAATAATGAGTTAATGAATGATGTTGAACCTAAAGATCGGGGAATAGCAATGGTCTTTCAAAACTATGCATTGTACCCACATATGACTGTGAGAGAAAATATGTCCTATGGTCTGAGAGTAAGGAAATACTCTAAAGATGTAATTGAAGAAAGAGTAAAAGAAGCTGCAGATATACTAGGTTTACACGAACTTCTTGATAGAAAACCGACAGCTCTATCTGGTGGACAAAGACAGCGTGTAGCTCTAGGTAGAGCTGTTGTACGCGAAGCGGATGTTTTTTTGATGGATGAACCTTTATCAAACCTTGATGCTAAGTTAAGAGTACATATGCGTACGGAATTAGCAAGATTACATGAGAGATTAGATACTACAACTATTTATGTAACTCATGATCAAACAGAAGCAATGACTTTAGCTACTCGATTAGTCGTTATGAATGATGGAGTGATTCAACAAGTGGGGACTCCGGAAGAGGTTTACGATCACCCTGAAAATATATTTGTAGCAAGTTTTCTTGGTTCACCTGCGATGAACTTTATAGAAGTGACATATGATGACGGAATAATTACTAATGGAAAATCATTATCTATGAAAGAAACTGAGCCACAAAGGAAAGTATTAGAGCAAAATGGCTATCACGGTAAAAGAATAATTCTAGGTATACGACCAGAAGATATTCATACAGAATTGATTGCTATTCAATCCAGTATTAATGATTCATTAACCTTATCAGTAGAAGTTTCTGAATTAACTGGAGCTGAGACGATTGTATACTCTGATTTAGACGGCGTTGAAATTATTGCTCGCTTAAATAATAGAGAAAAACTAATGGTTGGTGATGAATATCAAGTAATTTTTGATATGAACAAAGCACATTTCTTCGATCCAGTAGATGAAAAGGTGATTAGAAAAGTACAAGAGCCAGTATCATCTTAAATTGATCCGGCTCTAAAATACGATTTAATAGAATTGATTTAAATAAAAATGACTAAAATATTCTATAAACATCAACAGTTTATATTTACCGGTCCTTTCAATATCATGTTCACCAAGGCTGAAAATATAATCAAAAAGTGAACTTAATTTCATCTCAGGATTTTGAGTGATTAAAACAGTGGTTGCACCTGAATTTGTGATGGATAAAGTCATTTCTCTTTGAGAGATATGCGAACCTTCTAATGAGATAAACAAAGCGAGATCATCTTTTGAGATTTGGTTTATAATATTGAGTTGTTGTTTAATCGATGGAAAAGAATAAGTTACTTTTCCTGCATTTAAAAGAGTTGTTTGTAAGATATTACTGAGGTTATTAGGAATTAGAGTAGAAATAATATAAATATCTTTAGAATTGTATATTAATTCACATAATTTTTGTATCTCATCATAATTAATTTGTTGACTATAGTTTTTTAGGTCATCAGTAACTATATCAAACTCTGTTTGAAGTTCTTTAGTTTGCTGATTAGACTTGTTTAGATTTTTAGTAGCTTTAAAATCTAATATTAATTCATCTCTCTCAAATTTTACGAGTTCAAGATCTCTTTTCAACTCACTGAAACCATCATAGCCTAAACTTTGTGCGAATCGAGAAACACTTGCTTTCGAAATGTGGGTCTCATCTGCCACTCTACTTATACTTAAGCTATCATCATCGCTATTTCTTAATAAATAGTCGGCTAATACATAGTTTATTTCGGATGAGGCTGTAGCTTGGTTGATTATTTGCTGTAAGACAATAAGTAAACCACCATTCATTTATAATTCACTCCCGTGTTTGATAGATATATGATTAACAGTATAATTTTAACATATATATAAATATATATTGATCTAATTACTAAATATGAAACACGATTCAATTTTAGTAAACGGTTTCATTTAACGAAAACATTTATACAAGTTTAATTGGTATAGTAATTCTGGTTCATAAAGAAAAAATTATTTGAGGAGGAAAATAATTGGTATTAGATAAAAGTTTTTATTGGGGTAATTCAACGTCAAGTATGCAAACAGAAGGTGCTTGGGATAAAGATGGTAAGGGGAAATCTGTATATGACATAAGAGAAGCCAGCGAAAATGCTTCTGACTGGAAAGTGGCAACAGACTCATACCACCGTTATAAAGAAGATTTTGATTATATGGAAGACTTAGGAATGAACATGTACCGCTTTCAAATTTCTTGGAGTCGTGTGAATCCTGATGGTGATGGAGACTTTAATGAAAAAGGAATCAAATTCTATGATCAATTTATTGATGATCTAATCGAACGTGGAATTGAACCTATGGTTTGTTTGTATCATTTTGATATGCCTTTAAACTTAGCTGAGAAGTATGATGGCTTCATGTCGAGACATGTAGTTGATGCTTTTGTCCGATATGGGCAAGAAATGATTAATAGATTCGGACATAAAGTTAAACACTGGCTAACTTTTAATGAGCAAAACTTGTATCATTCACACCCAGGTGGATTTAAATTTGCTGGTTCTAAAATGGATGGTAAAACGCTGAGTGATTCCTACCAGTTACAACATAATGTCATGATGGCACATGCTCAAATCGCAAATTATATCCATGAGAATACAGATGGTCAAGTGAGTGGAATGCTAGCGTATCAAGAAGTTTACCCGTTCTCATCTCATCCAGAAGACATTAAGGTAGCCCGTGAAGTTGACGAATTCTTAAATCATAATTTATTAGAAGTGTTTGTTAATGGAAGATATTTAAACTCGTTTTGGAAGTTTATTGAAAATAATAACATTGATTTAGAAATTCTAGAAGATGATTTAGAGATTTTAAGTAAGGTAAAAAGTGATTATCTCACGTTTAGTTATTATCAAAGTTTGACGATCGACCATCGGAAAATTCCAGAAGGCATATCTCCGAATGAATATATGAATTATGGAATTGTAGATAATCCATATTTAGAGAGGACCGAATGGAACTGGCAAATTGATCCTCTAGGTTTTAGGGATATATTGAATAAAATGTATTATCGCTATCGTATTCCAATTTTCCCCATTGAAAATGGTATTGGCGTTATAGAAGAATGGGATGGAGAAAATCCGATAGAAGATGATTATAGAATCGATTATTTAAGAAAACATATACAAGCCATGAAAGATGCAGTTTTTATTGATGGTGTAGAAGTGCTTGGATACCTTGGATGGGGAATTGCAGTTGATATATTAAGTTCGCAAGGTGATATGCGTAAAAGGTACGGTGTAGTTTATGTAAACCGTGAAAATCATGATTTAAAAGATTTGAAAAGAGTACCTAAAAAGAGTTACGACTGGTTGAAACAAGTAATAAATTCGAATGGTGAAGATTTATAAGAAATTTTAATAGATAAGAGGGAATAAAATGAATTTAATGGTATTTGATTTAGGTGGAACCTCAGTAAAATATGCTACATATATAAACGAAGAATTAAAAAATAACGGTTTTTTTAAAACACCTGATACTTTAGAAGACTTAATTGAAGAGATGTCTAAAGTCATGGATACTAAAATGAAGATAGAGGGAATCGCAATCAGTAGCCCTGGTTCTGTTAATCAAAAAGATCGTATCATTGAAGGGATTAGTGCCCTGCCTTACATTCATTTTGTTCCCATTTATGATTTGTTTGAAGAAGCATTCAATGTCCCTGTTACTATTGAGAATGATGCAAACTGTGCTGGTTTATGTGAAGTAGAATTTGGAGCAGCAAAAGAAGGTACGAATATCGTATCAATGGTATTAGGCACCGGCATGGGTGGATCGGTATTTATTAATAGACAGTTACATACAGGTAGCCATTTGTTTGGCGGTGAATTTGGTATGTCTTTAAATACGAATGATTTAACAGCAAGTGAAAATGGAACGCTTGTAGCTACTAGTAGAAAATATTTGCAAGAAACTGGAAAAAAAGTCGATGGAATAAAACTACTGGATTTATATGATCAAGGAGAGGTTGAAGCCACTCGAATAGTCGATGAAATGTTCGATTATATTGCTGAAACACTGTATAACATTCAAGTGATTATTGACCCAGATACGGTTGTTTTAGGTGGCGGAATTTCGAATCGAGAAAAACTCCCAGAAGAACTATCAAATAGACTATTTAAATTATTAGAAAAAATTGATATACAATCAGCGGCACCTAAAATTGTAAATGCGAAGTTTAAAAATGATGCCAATTTAATTGGAGCGGTTATAAATTTTCAAAAAAATAAAAATCAACTTGAGGAGGAAAAACTTGAAAGCAAGTAATCTTATAAAAGTAAATGAAACGAATTTTGAATTTCATTTAACAAACAAATCAATCAGTTATGTATTTAGAGTACTTGAAAACAGCAAACAATTAGAGCACTTATATTATGGAAAAAACATTCATCACTCAAGCTCTTTTGATTATTTGATTGAACGAGAAAGTCGTCCAGCAAACAATTTATATGAAGACAATCATACCTCTTCGTTTGAGCACACAAAACAAGAATATCCAAGCTTTGGTACTACTGATTTTCGAGAACCAGCATTTCTGATAAAAAATCCTGCTGGAGATAAAATAACACATTTTGCCTATGAAGATTATACAGTGCTTGAAGGCAAACCTAAGATTGAAGGGTTACCGGCGACGTATACTGAACTGGATTCAGAAGCAGAAACATTATGTATTCATCTAAAAGATATATATACAGATTTAAAATTAAACTTATATTATACCATTTACAAAGATCATCCTGTGATAACACGGCGCAGTGAATTTATAAATGTAGGCAGTCAAAATCACTTTTTAGAATCGGCAATGAGTATGTCTATTGATTTTCCAGAGGACAACTTTGAATTGTTACATTTAAATGGCGCATGGGCAAGAGAGAATCATGTTTCTAGAGAACCATTAACCGTTGGAAAAAAATCCTTATCAAGTGCCCGAGGAGCATCTGGACCGGTAAATAATCCTTTTTTAGCGTTAGTTAGAGAAGAGACAACCGAACACAGTGGAGAAGCTTATGGCTTCAGTTTTGTCTACTCTGGTAATTTTAAAGCACAAGTTGAGGTCAATACTTATAATGTTAGTCGAGTAATGATGGGAATCAATCCATTTAATTTCAGTTGGAAGCTTGAACCAAATGAAACATTTTCTACTCCAGAAGTGGTGATGGTTTATTCTGATAAAGGACTAAATAAAATGAGTCAAACTTATCATAATCTTTATCGCTCACGATTAGCTAGAGGAAAATGGAGAGACACAGATAGACCAATATTAATTAACAATTGGGAAGCTACATATTATGATTTTAATGAAGATAAAATTCTGGATATTGCCAAACAATCTGCTGAGTTAGGTATAGAATTGTTCGTCTTAGATGATGGATGGTTTGGGCAAAGAGACACTGATGATGGTTCCTTAGGGAATTGGACAGTTGATAAAAGAAAGTTGCCTAACGGACTAAATGTATTGTCCGAAAAAATACATGATTTAGGGATGAAATTTGGACTATGGTTTGAACCAGAGATGGTGAGTAAAGATACAAAAATATTTAAGGAAAATCCTAATTGGGTTATTCATGTTCCAGGAAAAAATGTTTCACACGGTAGAAATCAATATATTTTAGACTTTTCAAATCCAGATGTGGTTAATAATTTATTTAATCAAATGGACAATATTCTATCCGATGTAAAAATAGAATATATTAAATGGGATATGAATCGATATATTTCTGAAGCTTACTCATCACATCTTAATGCAGATAGACAGGGAGAGTTATTTCACCGGTATATTTTAGGAGTCTATTCATTATTCGAAAGGTTACAGGAAAAGTATCCTGACATTCTATTTGAATCTTGTGCCGGAGGTGGTGGACGATTTGATCCAGGAATGTTGTACTACAGTCCGCAAATATGGGCAAGTGATGATACAGATGCTATCGAACGATTAAAAATACAGTATGGTACATCTATGGTTTACCCTTTATCTTCTATCGGAAGTCATGTATCAGAGATACCAAATCATCAAGTAGGCCGAAACACACCAATAGAGACACGAGCAAATGTTGCATTTTTTGGGACATTTGGATACGAGCTAGATATTACTAAGTTAAGTTCTGAAGAAAAAAATATAGTGTCAGAACAAATTGCCTTTTTCAAAAAATACCGAACTTTGATTCACTCGGGAAATTTTTATAGATTAAAAAGTCCTTTTAATAGTAACGAAGTAGGTTGGATGGTAGTTTCTCAAAATAGGACAGAAGCCTTAATAGGTTATTATCAGGTGCTTTCTCAACCTAATGCTCCTTATGAAAGATTGAAATTAAAAGGTCTTGATGAGAATAAAAAATATAAAGTTTCTCCGGGTAATGAAATACGTTATGGAAATGATTTAGAAAATATCGGATTGTTGTTTAGTCAAAATAATCATAAGAGAAAAAGTAGTTACTGGTCTCAGAACAATAAATCAGATTTTAACAGTCGGATCCTACATATTGAAGAAGTTTAAACAAAATGAAAGCGCTACAAAAAATATAGTAGTGAAAAAACTTAAACGTTAACTGGTTATAATTTCTAGAAAGAAGCGGTGAAAATGTTTGGAAAAAGGAAAACGAGATTATTTTACATGTTTACAATGCCTTGGATAATAGGTTTTCTACTATTAACAGCAGGGCCGATGATCTACTCATTATTTTTATCATTTACGGATTCCTCGGGATTTGGAACATCTGAGTGGGTTGGACTTGATAACTATGTACGTATGTTTACAAAGGATCCATTATTCTGGAAATCTTTAGGTAATACCGTATTTTATACAATGTTAAGTGTTCCGATCAGTTTGGCAACAGGTTATTTATTAGCGGTATTGCTAAATTCTAAAGTTAAATTTATGGGAATATTCAGAACGATTTTTTATTTACCATCTATAGTGCCAACAGTTGCTACCTCATTGTTGTGGATGCTGATATTCCAACCAAACTTCGGAATTGCAAATGCTGTTTTAGACTTTTTTAATTTACCTACATCTATGTGGCTTTTAAGCGAACAGATGGTGAAACCTACCTTGGTAATCATGAGCTTATGGGGTGTTGGGGGAGGAATGGTAATATATCTGGCTTCACTACAAGAAGTTCCAAAATCGCTATATGAAGCTGCTGATATCGATGGAGCAAGTACTTGGCGAAAGTTTTGGGATATAACTGTCCCAATGACATCACCTGTGATCTTTTTTCAATTTGTAATGGGGCTTATTGGCTCATTACAAGTGTTTACTGAAGCTTATGTCGTGAGTAGTGGAACAGGCGGACCAAATTATGCTTCTTTATTCTATGTGTTTTACTTGTATCAACAAGGTTTCCAATTTTTTAATCAAGGATATGCATCCGCATTAGCTTGGATTCTATTTATTGTCATCGTCGTTTTAAGTGTATTCGTGTTTAAGTACTTAGGCGATAAAGTCCATTATGAATACGAAGATATCTAGGAAGGAGGAAAATATGGAAATTACACGAGAAACAACTAGAGTTGTAAGGAAAAAAAGTTATAAAAAGAAAAATAAAATTAAAAGATTTTTAACTTATGCTACATTAATCGGTCTTTCTTTACTGTTTTTATTTCCATTTGCTTGGATGGTATTTACAGCACTCAAACCCGAGAATGAAGTGATTACTTTTCCGCCTACACTCCTACCAATAGAATGGGACTGGTTAAACTTCACAGAAGTGTTTGAGATTGTTCCTTTTGGCACATTTTATAAAAATTCATTAATTGTTGCTGGTTTAGGAACGCTAGGTACAGTTTTTTCTAGTGCTTTAGTAGCTTACGGTTTTGCAAGAATAAAAGGGAAGGGAAGAAATTTTTGGTTTGCACTTTTGATGGCAACCTTGATGTTACCTCCTCAAGTAACTATGATTCCTGTTTATATTATTTGGTCTAAATTAGGTTTAGTAGATACCTTAGTACCGTTAATTCTACCAGCATTTTTAGGAAATTCGTATTATATCTTTTTATTAAGACAATTTTTCCGACAAATACCTAGAGAAGTTGAAGAATCAGCATACTTAGATGGAGCAAATACTTTTCAAATATTTTGGGATTTAATCTTACCAATGTCTAAATCTTCAATTATTACTGTCACTATTTTAAGTTTTATGGGCTTTTGGAATGATTTTTTAAATCCATTAATCTATCTACATAGTACAGAGAACTTTACTCTGGCAGTGGGAATTATGCAATTCCAAGGTGCTTTGACAGTATATTGGGGTCCTATGATGGCAGCAAGTTTAATGATGATCCTACCATTAATTGTGATTTTCTTTACGGGACAAAAATATTTTGTGGAAGGAGTAGCTACTGAAGGATTGAAAGGATAAAAAAGAAGAATAATAAAAATTGGAGGAAATAAAATGAAATTATGGAAAAAATCGTTAATTAGCACTGGAGTAATTGCAGCTACTTTACTGACAGGATGTGCAGCTGAAACTGCAGAGAATGAAGGAACTGAAGGTACAACGGAAGCTGGTAATCAAGAAGAGATTACTTTAAAAATTATGACATGGAATGATAACCCTGAAGGAACAAAGAAAGAGCAAGAAATTTTTGACGCATTTACTGAACAGAATCCTCATATAAAAGTTGAACAAGTTTCAGCAACTTACGGAGAATATAATGAGCGTGTACTAACCATGGCAGCAGGAGGGAATCTACCCGACCTAGTATGGATTCAACCATCTTCTTTTGGAACTATGACTGATAATGGTATTTTAATGGACTTAAGCAATAAAATAGAAGAAGAGATTGATGTAGATGAATATCAGCCTAATATTCTTGAATTAGGTCAAGTAGAAGGTACACAGTATGCTATGATTCGTGATAGATCCACTGTCCAGATGGGGTATAATAAAGATTTATTTGATGAAATGGGTGTAGAGTACCCTAAAGATGACTGGACAATGGACGAGTTTTTAGACATTGCTCAACAGTTGACTGTGAAAGAAGGAGATCGTACCACACAATTTGGTATAGAGAACTTCTATCTAAAAGAACTTCTACTGAGTTACGGAACTTATATATTAGACCCTGAAACTGCTGAAGTTACTTTTGATTCTCCAGAAGCAATTGAAGCAATTAGTTTTAGTCAAGATTTGATTAATGAATACAATGTTCAGCCAACAGGTGCACAGTCAGAAGGCATGTCAAACTTATTCTTGTCTGGAATGGCAGCAATGAGAATGACTGGACCGTGGGATTGGGTTGAGTATGAAGCGAATGCAGATTTCGAATTTGATGTTGTCCCATTACCAATCGCAAATGAAACAGGTACATTATCTCCAGCATCGTATTTACCAATTGGATTAAATGCAGAGTCAGATTATCCTGAGGAAGCTTGGGAACTCTTGAAATATTTAACATATGGTGAAGGACAAGACATTCAAGCAGCTATCACTGGTTCAGTTCCAGTTGTAGAAAGAAATGTGGATCATGTTTATGAATTAGCTGGTGCACCAGACAACGCAGAATCTTTAGTCAATCAACTTCAAGATGGAAGTATTGTATTAAATGTACCTTATCACCCAGATTTCCCAGAAATCGAAAGTCGATTAACAGCGGTAGTTGAAACACTAAACTTAAATAATACACCTGTAGAGGAACCAATTAATGAACTTGCAGATGAAGTTCGCACGGATTTTGATTTAGAGTAACAAAGATTTATTAAAATATATAGGCTGAAAGTTATAACTCTTTCAGCCTTATATTTTTGAAAGGACAAAAATATGAATAATAAAAGTAAATCTAGATTAAAAATAGAAAAAATATTTAATTTGATGGAATTGTTTGTTGAAATGATTAAGAACAGTCTAACTTTCTGGTTGTACTTTATTAAAGGGATGGGTTTTCTAACTATTTATCCAGCATTGGAAACTTTAAGCTTAGTAAGTTTAGATATTTATAATCACCAACGTATTAAAACTCTTAAAAATTTTATGGAAAAGTATAATAATACAATGAGAAAAAGATTTTTTTCATTATTTGTATTCTTTTATTTATTCTACAGCACATTATTCATTTTATTGCCACTTACAGCAAAGGCAAGTGCATTTTTCTATATTCTGAAGTTTATTTTAATTATTTCAAATATTTCTCTTTATATCTTTATGGTAACGAGACCAATTTTGAAAAAACAATTTACTTTTATTAAATTAAAGCCAACTGTTCAGGTTTTTTTGCTGCTAAAAGAGATAAAATGGACTATAGTTATGATTATAGGGGTAAGCTTAGCATTTTATCTATCTTATAAGAATTTTATTTTTTTGATATTTGTGTTTCCAGGTCTTAGTGGATGGTTTATTTCATGGTGTATGGAAAAAATTATTAAAGCTATTATGGTGAAGTATAATATTCAATAACATTGTAATTTGACGAATAAGTGATATTAGTTTAAGGAATCTTACTATTGTCATAAAACCTCGTAAATAGTTGAGTGTAATAAAAAACAAGATTAATACAAATGAGAGCTCAGGTAGATAATCATTATAGGCGGTTCTTAATTCCTTTTCGAGTATAATAGAAGTTAGAAATCTTTAATTTTATTCATATAAAGGAAGATAACGATGTACTTTCTAGAATTTCCTCAAAATTTAATCGGTTTTACTGCTTTTAAAATCTATACAAGAATGTACGAAAGACCTTTTTATAAATATTGTGATGCTTATGTGACTCATGTTCCAGGCCGATGGGGAGGCATTTCTCTTAGCCGATACATTTTTGCGGAT
>Ga0079225_10001028_pt1 | contig 15540 bp, 12 predicted proteins | sample Poulit2012_FD_76344 | JGI IMG/M metagenome (GOLD analysis project Ga0079225, IMG submission 76344) | Agricultural soil microbial communities from Georgia to study Nitrogen management - Poultry litter 2012 | ecosystem: Environmental > Terrestrial > Soil > Agricultural land | place: USA: Georgia... | reverse complement strand
CTGATCATGCGTCGTCACCAGAGACCTTGCCCCCTATGTGAGTCGGGGATTCGGCAGATCAATTACAAGGACGAAAAGACTCTGACGCGCCTGGTCACCGATCAGGGCAAGATCCTTCCGCGTCGGATGACGGGTATGTGCGCTCGCCACCAGCGTCAGATCGGGACGGCGATCAAGCGCGCAAGGTATCTCGCGATCCTGCCCTTCATCAAGGGGCACGCGGGGTAAGAGGTGGATCTGAGGCCCGGGGAGGGATGGGGTACTGCAGCCAGTCTGACACTGGCTACGGTGATCTTTGCTGTCCTCAGTCCGGGCCTCTTGATCTTCCTCCCACTCTCGATCCTCCTGGTCGCACTACCACCGAGGAAACCTATCGCGGTCATCTTCGGTGCCGGTCTAGCAGTCTTGGGCCTGATGGGCTCAGGTCCGGGCGTAGGGCCGATCTGGTATATCGAGAGGGGGTGGGTCCTCATCTTGGGGGCCTGGTTCGTGATATCCTCCTTCGCTCTGCCGAAGGAGGCCTTCTTCCCGCGCGCCCTGGCAGCACTTACTGCTGCAGGGCTTACAGCGCTACTGATCCTCCTCCTCGTACCGGAGGGGGGGAGTGTGCTCGATTGGGTCGTGACGCGGAGGATCGAGATGACCGCTTCTGCTGCAGCAGCGGTCTGGAGCGAGGCCTCGGTCAGTACAGAGTGGGCAGAGCAGTTCAGGTCGGCGATAACGAGATTCGCCGAGATACAGATCCTACTCTATCCCGCGCTGATCGCTCTAGAGTCACTCGCGGCCCTAGGGGTCGCTTGGTGGGCCTACCGTCGCCTTGTGCTCCGAGATAGGCAGCCGCTAGGGCGATTCAGAGAGTTCCGTTTCGAAGATCACCTCGTCTGGATGGTCATTGCGGGGATCCTCTTGGTCCTCCTCCCACTCGGCGAGGTTGCGGTTCGGACAGGCTCTAATATCTTAGCATTCATGGGCGCCCTCTATGCACTGCGGGGAGCCGCTATATTATTGGTCGTCTTCGGGCTCAAAGGTATCGGTGGAGTAGTGATCGCCACACTGGTCACTCTCTTCCTCTACCCGATCGTCCTGATGACGGCGATCTTGGTCGGGATATCCGACACCTGGATTGACCTACGTGCGCGCCGTTCGGCGGTGCGCCCTGATTCCTGATTGGGACGATGAGAAACGTCAAAGTTATCTTGCGACAGGGTATCGACAAGCTCGGCGCCGAGGGTGAGATCGTCACCGTACGGGCTGGCTATGCGCGTAATTATCTTCTCCCGAAGGGGTTTGCTTACGAGGCGACCGAGGCGAATGTCAGGCGTCTAGAGGATGAGCGACGCCGACAGGAGGAGCGTGCTCGCCGTGACTATCTGGAGGCCCGTCGTCGTGCGAAGGCACTAGAGAGTGTCTCGCTGACTTTCGAGGTTAGGGCAGGTGAGGAGTCGAAGCTCTTCGGCTCGATCACCAATGCCGATATCGCCGACCGACTCAACGAACAGGGACTCGATTTCGAGGTCGATCGTCGTCAGGTCGATCTCGAAGAGCCGATCAGGACCCTCGGCGTCTTCTCGGTGCCGATCAAGTTGCACCCTGAGGTCAAGCCTGAGGTCAAGGTCTGGGTCAGCAGGCAGGAATAGCCCTCCGCCCGCTGTGCAGGTTGCACGCGGATACACGTCTCACTTAAGGAGAGGGTTCACCCTTCGGCGGCACCTCCCCCCGCACTCTCTAGAGAGGAGCGGGTCAGGAGTATGCCGCCTACTTGTCTCCGGGGGGGCTTGGCCTAGATGATGCACCGGCGGAGGTTATTGCATCGAAGAGGACGCTCTGACCGGACGAAGGGGAACTTTCCGGATCGATTTGAATTACAACGCGATGACGAATACGGATCTCGAACGATCAGGGGATTCGAGGTATGATCCCGAGACTAATCCGATCTCCGATCTCCCTGAAGGACTAGAAAGGGCGATCGAGACGGTGGCTGAGATGAAGGGACGTGACCTCGTGCTCCTCGATCTCAGAGGACTCTCTGATGCGACAGATTTCTTCCTACTCGCCAGTGGTACATCTGATCTACATGTCCGTGCGATAGCTGAGCGCATCATCGACGAACTTCGTGATGATCGGGTCCGTCCGGGACATGTAGAGGGATTGCGGGCAGGGCGCTGGGTCTTGATCGACTATATCGATTTCGTGGTCCACGTCTTCCACCCTGGGGCACGTGATTTCTATCAGTTGGAACGCCTCTGGGGTGACGCGCCCGCGCATCACCTAGAAGGATAGGTAATACCCATGGTAAAGCGCTTCCTCGGGCACCTTCTCCTCCTCGCTCTCGGCCTCATTGCTCTACCCGACTGGGCGGAGGCGCAATATTTCGGTCGGAACAAGGTCCAGTACAGGTCCTTCGACTTCAGAGTCATCGAGACCGATAACTTCGATATCTATTATTACGACGAGGAGAAGGAAGCTGCACTCGATGCTGCTAGGATGGCAGAGCGCGCCTACGCCCGCCTCTCCCGGATCTTGCAGCATGAGTTTCGGTCGAGGAAGCCGATCATCCTCTACGCCTCTCACTCCGAGTTCCAACAGACGAATGCGCTGGCCGATTATATCGATGAGGGGACCGGGGGAGTGACCGAGTCGTTGAAGGAGCGAGTCATCATGCCCTTCACCGGCTCCTACGCCGAATTCGATCATGTCCTGCGACATGAGCTCGTCCACTCCTTCCAATTCGATGTGATCTTCCGCAATGCGGCGATGGATAATGTGAACCCCTTCGCCCACCGCTACCCCCTCTGGTTCATGGAGGGGATGGCAGAGTACCTCTCGATCGGGCACATCGATGCGATCACGGCCGCCTGGCTACGGGATGCAGTCCTATCGGGCTACCTGCGCACGATCGATGAGATGAATATGAGGGATGATTACCTCTCCTACCGCTTCGGTCAGGCGCTCTGGGCTTATATCGGGTCGAAGTGGGGCGATGAGGTCATCGGGATCCTCCTGCAGAAAGCGACTAGGGTCGGGGTACAACGCGCCTTCGAGAGTACTCTAGGGATGTCACTCGCAGCTCTCAGCCAGGAGTGGACCGCTGCCGTTCGTCGGACCTATCTCCCTCAGATCGCCGAGTACGAGAGACCAGAGAGCTTCGCTCGTCCCCTCCTCCGCCATGCTAAGTTAGAGGATCCATCGTATATGTCGCCGGCGATCTCACCAGATGGAAAGTGGCTCGCCGTCTTCAGTCAGCGTGATGGGTTCTTCCCCGACCTCTGGCTCGTCGATGCCGAGACGGGTGAGTTCGAGAGAAGACTCATCCGCTCGAATGTGGAGGCTGACTTCGAGTCGCTCCGTTACCAGAGCTCGTCTGCCGCATTCTCACCCGATGGGAAACACCTCGCGTTTGCCGCGCAGTCGGGGGGGAGAGATGTCCTCTATATATACGATCTCGATCGAAAGAGGATCGTCAAACAGATCAAGGTAGATCTCAGTGCGATCATGAGCCCTACCTGGTCACCAGACGGAAAGCAGATCGCCTTCTCTGGGATGGACGGCGGATTGAGCGATCTCTTCGTCACCGATCTCGATGGGAACGTAACACGGCTGACCAATGACCGGCACGCTGATCTCTTCCCAGCCTGGTCACCTGATGGTCAGAAGATCGCCTTCAGTACCGATCGCTCGGCCGAGACAGACTTCGATAGGCTGAGTTATGGTGAGTTGAAGGTCGCCCTCTACGACCTCGAGTCAGGAGATATCGAGCTCCTACCTCACCAGGAGGAAGGGAGGAGTGTCAACCCCGTCTGGTCCCCAGATAGTCGTTACCTCATCTGGGTCAGCGATATGACGGGCACTAAGGACCTCTACCTCTACGACCGGGATGAGGATAGCCTCGCGCGTATCACGAACGTCCTCTCGGGGATGATGGGGCCCACCGCAACCGATCTCAGCCCTGTCCTCTCCTGGGCACGTGAGTCAGGCCGGCTCGTCTTCGCCTACTTCGAGGCGGGGGGGCATAGTGTCTATAGTGTCGATGATCCCTTAGAGCTGCCTAGGGTAGCTATCTCCGAGCTGTCGATCATCCGACAGGATGTTCCAATCCTTGCAACCGGAGGGGAGCAGGGAGGGGGTGCTGATACCGCCAGGGTCGAACTCCCCACTCCGGCCGATACGACCGGGGCTGAGCCCCTCCCTGGGGTAGCGCTTGGATCGATCTCCTTCTACCGACAGGGAGATAGCTTCCGGCCAAGCTCCCAGCTGCCCGAGGGGGTGGAGGTAGAGAAACCGATCTCGGTGATCGCGCTCCTCGATAGCGCTGAAATGGCACTACCCGATACTAGTGCTTTCAAGCTCAGGCCCTACGAGGTCAAGTTCTCCGCAGATATGATCGGGCGTCCCACTATCGGGGCAGAGGTAGGTGGCTTCTATGGGAATGGACTCTACGGTGGCAGCTTCATCTCTCTCTCTGATATGCTCGGGAACCACAATATCCTCCTGGCTGGGAGTATAAGTGGTTCATTCTCCGATGCTAGCTTCTATACTGGCTACAACTTCCTGAAGAAGAGAGCGAATCTGGGAAGCGCGATACTCCAGGTCCCGATGTACCGGTACCTCGGGTCCTGCTACTACTGCACTGGTGTCCTGCCAGGGAATAAGTCTGGAGATGTCGTTGCAGCCGATATCTTCGAACGAGATCTCACACGAGCCGTCCAGGGGGTAGTGAGCTATCCTTTCAATACGTACCAGAGGCTCGAACTAACGGGGACTGCGGCGTACTGGATGCGTGACCGGGTCTTCAGAGGTGAGAATCTGAGTCGTCAGGAGTACCTGAATGACTCGTATCGAATCACATCGGCTAAGTACCTCCTCCCAAGCGCTGCCCTCGTCTTCGACAACGCTCTCTTCGGGTGGACTGGACCGATCGCGGGGCGACGCTACCGTATCGAGGCCTCTCGTACGATTGGTGATTTCAAGTACACCGAGGGGTACGTCGACTTCCGGAACTACTTCAACTATAAACGGGATCTCGTCTTCGCCTCACGCCTACTCGCAGTGACGAGGTTTGGACAAGATGCCGATAGATTCCTGAACTACTGGGGGGGACCCTACTTCCTGCGGGGGTACGACGCTGACTCCTATATCTCCCGCGGGGGTGAGTGTGATCCCTCTATGGGAGGTGCACCGGCAACGGGATGTAGTGCCCGGGATCAATTGATCGGTTCGAGTGCGGCTATCTTCACCGCTGAGGTCCGGTACCCAATCATCAAGGAGCTCCAGATCGGGTTCCTCGGGAACTTCCCCCCTGTCGATGCCATTGCATTCTTCGATGCAGGACTGGCGTGGAATAACAAGATCTGCATGAGTTCGAGCGCCATCTACTACGGCGACTGCTCGGGTGAGGAGGAGAGGGTGCATCTCGTCTGGAAGAGGAAGCCAGACCAAGATCCACTCCTCTATCGGGAGCCACTCTACAGTTATGGGTTCGGGTTGAGGATCAATGTCTTCTTTACCGTCCTCCGCCTGGACTATGCTATCCCACTGAGCCGGTCAGACCGGGGTGGCCGTTTCACCGTCTCCTTTGGACCCTCCTTCTGAGGGCTCAGGGCTTTCCGGCAATGGTTTGGTTACTTATCATTTCCCCTATCGAGAGCTGTCTCTCCCGCCCCTGCCTGTCGTGGGGCGGGGCATGGTCGACCTCCTGACCCAACCAGAGATATGAGCCCGAGTAACTCGCCGGCCATGGTGCCGTACGACCCGGAGTTCGACTCCCTCCCCGAAGAGCTCGAGGAGTTCGGAGGGAGGTCCGTCTCTGCTATCGGTCCTGCGATCCTCTTCATCATAGGTGCGAGGGCACGGAAGGATGGATGGGCCCAAAGGGTCGTGACCGAGTTAGCCACCGCATGGACCGACCAGGGACACCGGATAACTCTCGTAGACCTGGACCTCAACGATCCTCAGCTCCACACCGAAATCGGTGAGGAGAATGCAGAGGGGGTCGCTGATATCTTCCAGTTCGGTGCCTCCCTGGGGAGTGTTGCCCGGATGGTTCCAGGACGTGGGTGGAGGTTCGTACCTGCGGGCGCCTATATCGCCGATCCCCCATCGGTCCTCAGGAGTTCTGCGTGGGACGATATCATCGGACAGGTCGCCGATGAGCGCTCCTCCCTCCTACTCTACCTCCCCGCCGACGATACTGGCGCCCTCGAGCTGGCCAGTCGGGTTGGGAGGGTGATCGTATTGGCAGCTCCAGATGAGGCCGAGGCTATAGTAGCTGAGTTCTCTCCAATCTCGAATGTAGAGCTACTCATCGGGCCACAGAGCAGCAAGGATGAAGAGGTTCCCATAGAGGAGGCCGATCCGAAAGAGGATCGTGAGTTGGTTGGTCCACCACTCATCACTGATCAGATCGAGACGGATCTGACCGAACCCCCAACGATCCCCCGGAGACGACGTCGGCGCGCTGGAGTCGGGACTAGAGTCGTTCAGCTCCTCGCCATCCTCGTCCTGATTGTAGGTGGCCTCCTCCTGTTCGATGAGTTCGGAGCCCTACCCGGTGGGCTAGAGTTACCCGACTGGGCCCGACTCGGGAGTCAGCCAGTCGATGAGGATCCGACTTTCGAGGAACTGGGGCTCACCAGTGCAGATCCGATCGAGGAGGAGCTAGCAGAGCCCGCTGAACCAGTCGAGGAGCCGATCCCCTACTCGGTCGCAGTCGAGGCACACCCGAACTATCTGACGGCACTCGAGAGGTTAGAGGTCTTACAGAGGGCAGAGCCCGAGATCGGTTTCTTCCTCTCTCCCATCCTCAACCAGGACCTCATCTATTATCGGGTCCTGGCGGGTCCTGTCGCCGATACGACCGCCGCCTGGGACCTCATGCGCCGGCTCGTCGCTGCTAAGCAGAAGACCGACCTCGACCCCTGGTCGATAAGACCTACTATCTGGGCTTATCACCTCGGTGACTTCGAGAGTGAGGAGAGGGCTGAGGCCCGTCGTCTAGAGTTGCAAGAGGAGGGAATACCCAGCTATTGGGTCGAGATAGAGTATACTCATGGACCCCCGCGCTACCGGCTCTATGCCGGGGCGTATGAGGGGCCTGCACCCGCTGAAGTGATGGCCGAGATCTTGGAAGAGGCCGGGATAGATGCCCCCCTAGTACATCGGCATGGTAAGCCGAGACCATGAAGTTACGAACTCTCAAACTCCACGGATTCAAATCATTTGCAGACCGGACCGAGCTGACCTTCCACGATGGGATAACCGCTGTCGTCGGTCCGAATGGCTGCGGGAAATCGAATATCAGCGATGCGATACGCTGGGTCTTGGGTGAACAGAGAGCCTCCGCGATCCGTGGGTCCAGGATGGAGGAGGCGATCTTCCAGGGGACGGCAGAGCGCCGGCCCGTCAATAGGGCCGAAGTCTCACTCACCTTCTCGAATACCGGGGGGCGGCTAGAACTCCCATACGAGGAGATCGAGGTCAGAAGAACGATCTTCAGAGAGGGCGGAAGTGAGTACGAGCTCAACCGGACCCCCTGCCGGCTCCGTGACATCCTCGATCTGTGTAGGGATACGGGACTAGGAGCAACGGCATATGCCGTCATCGAGCAGAGGATGGTAGATGGGATCCTCTCTGACCGGACCGATGACCGCCGTCAGATCTTCGAGGAGGCGGCTGGCGTCGGGAGATACAAAGATAGACGACGTGCAGCCGAACGACGGCTCGAGGCCGCTCACGCTGATCTCGAGCGGCTCGAAGACCTGATCGGGGAGGTCAAGTCGAAGGTCAGGAGCCTCTCGCGCCAGCGCCGGCAGGCAGAACGGTACCGCGAGCTGCGTAAACGACGCCTCGACCTCGAAGTCACCCTCGCTGAACTCGAACTCCAAAATGCTAGCCGTGAGCATCAGGAGATTAGCAATAGACTCGAGACCATCGCCGAGGAGGAGCCGACGAGAAGGGCAGCGATCGCACAGCTAGAGATAGAGCTGGAAGAGAGGAGGATCGAGGCAGCAGAGGTCAGTCATGAGAGGAGTGAGCTCGCTGGGCGCCTCGAGGGTGTCGGCCAGCAGATCGCGAGACGAGATCGCGAGCTGATCATCGTCGGTGAGAGACATGGGTACTCCGAACGACGCCTCACACAGATAGAGAACGAACGTCGCGAACTCCTCGAGCGCGCCGAACTCCTCGTCTCTGAGATCGCGAGCCTAAGGGAGAGCCAGAGTGAGGAAGAGGAATATCTCGATGAACTCTCGGCTCGACTAGAGGAGGTCAGCTCTAGACAGCAGAACCTCCGGCACGAGCTCGTCACGGCCCGAGGAGGAGAAGAGGAGCTCAGACGTAGAGAGGATCAGTTCGGCCGAAAGATCGCCGAGCTCGATGCCGCGATCACTCGTGGAGAATCAGAGATAGCCGATACCCGAGACCGCCTCGATAGACTCAGAGTCGAGGAGGAGGAGTTTCAGGCCGAACTAGAAAGAGAGAGGCGCCGCCAGAGGGAGACGAATGCTCTGATCGAGGAGCTGGAGGTCACCCTCGAGGGAAGGAAGGTAGAGTACGAGGGAGCGCGAGATGAGCTGGAGGGGCTACGCCTGCAACTATCTGAGGCGCGGCAGGCGAAGGTCACACTCGAGGCCGAGATCGAGCAGGTTAGGTCGAGGTTGAAGGCCCTCGAGGCGCTGGAGAGGGGGCAACATGGGCTCGCACCTCAGACTGCGGCTGTCCTCCGAGCTGGGAACGATCACCTAGAAGGGGTGATCGGTGCCCTCGCCGAACTCCTCGAGATACCACCAGAGAAGGCTGCCAGTGTAGAGGACACCCTCGGCTCCCTCTTACAACTACTCGTCGTCGAGGATCGCCAAGCACTTCGGTCTGTCCAGAAGTGGATAGAGAGCACCGAGGAGGGGGGGGAGGGCGGTACCCTCGGCATCATCGAGCCCGAACTCGTACCAGAGATCGAGCGCCTCATAGATGCGATCGAGATCGTAGGCGAGCCCTCGGCAGAGGCGGTGCTCTTAGGACGCCGAACTCGAATAGAGGAGCTCGCGGCAAGGGCTCACGAGCTGGAAGAGGAGTTGGAGAAGCGCGTCGCTCTCCACTCAGAGATCGAGTTACGTATGACGGCCGCCGAGGAGCGAGCCCGTGAGTTAGAGCGCGCCTACCAGCAGGTCGAGATGGAGCTGGCTCGCTCGCACTCCCTGGCATCTGAAATCGGACGGCAACTCGAGCGGCTCGAAAGAGGACTCGATGGTCTGAGACAACGGGAGACTGAGCTAGAAGGCACGATCGCGCGCACCCTCGACGAGGTCGCTCGGGCTGAAGAGGCTCGAGCCGAACTGATCGAAGAGGTCTCCGGATCTCGCGAGGCGGTCGAGGATGCTAGACGGGCATTGATCGAGCTCGAGAGAGCTTGGGAATCAGCGCGTGAGGAGGAGTATGAGGTCGGCCTACTCCATGCTCGCGCCGAGGCGGATCGCCGAGAGGTAGAGCGTAGGGAGCAGGAGGCGGAGCGACAGGTCAGGCAGATCCAAGAGCAGGTCGCCGCCTTAGATCAGGAGGCGCGAGAACATGGTGAGAATCTGAAGAGTCTCGCTGCCGCCCGGCTCGAAGCTGAGGAGGCGCTCGAGGAACTCTTTGGCATACGGGACTCCCTCTCAGAGGGGCTCAGGGAGTTCGATGAACGGTTGACCGCGATCTCCCAGATCACGAATGAGTTGGAGGACACACTCCGCTCTCGGAGGAGGGGGGCTGAGGCACTCATCGAGGAGAGGCACCGGCTCGAACTCCGTCGAGGTGAGCTCGGTTCGACGATCAGGGGGATTAGAGAGCGGCTGGAGGTAGAGTGGGGTAGGCCTTACTCACAGCTCGTCGAGTCGGCGAAGATCGTCGAGGGGGAGCCCGAACCCCTGCGCGCTGAACTCCATGCCGTAGCAGCCGATCTCGAACGTCTGGGCCCGATAAATATGCTGGCTATCGAGGAATACGAAGAGGAGAATGCCCGTCTGACCTTCATCACCGAGCAGCGTGATGACCTGATCAGAGCACGGGATGACCTCCAAGATGCGATTCGCCAGATCAACCGTCACGCCCGTGAACTCTTCACGAAGACCTTCAATGAGGTTCGGGCCAACTTTCACCGTACCTTCGGTACCCTCTTCGAGGGTGGGACCTGCGACCTCACCCTAACCGATCCCGATGATCCACTAGAGTCGGATATCGAGATCTCGGCCTCGCCGCGCGGAAAGAGGACCCAGAGAATCCACCTCCTCAGCGGAGGGGAGAGAGCATTGACCGCACTCTCCCTCCTCTTCGCTATCTACCTCGTCAAGCCTAGCCCCTTCTGTGTCTTAGATGAGGTCGATGCACCACTCGATGAATCGAATGTCGGCCGCTTCGTAACGATGCTCCAAGAATTCAAAAAGGAGACGCAATTCATCGTGATCACACACAACCCGCGGACGATCGAGGCCGCTGACTGGGTCTATGGTGTTACGATGGAGGAGCCAGGTGTCAGTACGATGGTGGGTGTCCAGCTAGATGAGGCACTAGCTGCAGCGGGGAACTCTAATCACTAGACGAACCCCGCAACTAGACCGACGATCTGAAAACGAGTAGATTCCAGCGAGCCCTGACCAAGAGGTCTGCTCCAATAACAACCCCTCTGGGAAAGTCGCAGCGATATGTTGATTGTCATGGGACATGGCGCCGACGAGTCGGAGATCAGGCGAGTCGTCGACACGATAGAAGAACTCGGATACCAAGCCCGGCCGATGCCGGGTAAACAGCGTACTGCGATCGGAATCGTCGGCAATGACGGGAAGGTCGATAGTGCACGGCTCGAGTCACTCCCCGGCGTCCTCCGTATCATTCACGTCAGTCAGCCCTATAAGCAGGTCTCCAGAGAGTGGCGAGCTGAGCCGACGATCATCGAACTACAGAATGGAACCGTGATCGGGGCAAATGAGATCGTCCTGATGGCTGGCCCCTGCTCCGTCGAGTCGGAAACCCAGATCCTAGAGACTGCGCACTACTTGAGGGAAAGGGGGGCGACGATACTGAGGGGTGGTGCCTTCAAGCCGAGGACCTCGCCCTACTCATGGCAGGGACTAGGAGTCAGAGGACTCGAACTCCTCAGTAGAGCGCGAGAGGAGACAGGACTCGCGGTCGTGACAGAGGCCCTCGAGACTGAGATGGTCGAGGTCGTAGCTGAGCACGCCGATATCATCCAGATCGGCGCACGCAATATGCAAAACTTCCCACTCCTCAGGAGAGCGGGACGGACTGGTAAACCGATCCTCCTCAAGAGGGGTATGTCCGCTACGATCAAAGAGCTCCTCCTCAGTGCCGAGTATATCCTCGCCGAGGGGAACGAGAAGGTCATCCTCTGCGAGAGGGGGGTCAGGAGCTTCGATACTCATACTAGAAACCTCCTCGACCTGACCGCGATACCTGTCGTACAGGCCCTCTCACACCTCCCCATCATCGCCGATCCGAGCCATGGGACCGGGCTTAGGGCGAAGGTGCTACCGATGGCTAGAGCCGCCGTCGCAGCAGGTGCCGATGGATTGATGATAGAGGTGCACCCCGACCCGGACCGCGCTCTCTCCGATGGCGCTCAGTCGATCGCATTACCAGACTTCGACTTCCTCATCTCACAGGTCAACCCGATCGCCGATGCGATTGGAAGGCGGCTGACTCCAGCCCTGGACTCCAAACCAAAACTCGTAGGATGAAACCCGTAGGGGGCTGACGACAACTGTCCCAGCCCCCTATCGCATTGCCCCGGCCAGCGCCTTACCCTATGACCGATCCGAGGGGAGGGGGAACGATGGGTACGAACCAGGCACTAGGTCGCTGGGGCGAGGAGATCGGAGCCGAGTTCCTGAGATCGGCCGGATGGAGGATCCTCGCCCAGAACTTCAGAGCACGGCACAAAGAGATCGATCTGATCGCGAGGAAGGGTCAGATCGTGATCTTCGTGGAAGTAAAGGCGCGGAGGGGACTCGATTATGGCCACCCACTCGAGTCGTTGAGGTGGCGACAACGACTCGATATAGGTAGAGCAGCAGAGGTCTGGATCGCGAGGAATGGTCGCCCCGATCACCTCTACCGCTTCGACCTGATCTCGATCTACCTCCCGCCCGGCCGCCCCCCACAGATCGAGCACCTCGAGGATGCCTGGCGCCCCTGACTCAGCACCCCTCAGAGGAGACGGTTGTGTTCCTCCCATAGGCAGCGGTCCTGCACGACTATGATACCCTCGCGGGCCAAGGTCTCTGCCGCCTCATCATTCCTAATCCCGAGTTGGAACCAGACCGCGCGCGGCCGCTTTGCGATGATATCGGGGAGGTGAGCCGGTATATCGGCCGGCTTGCGGAAGAGATCGACGATATCGATTGGGCCAGGGATGTCGGCCACCTTGCGATATACAGCCTCGCCGAGTATCTCCTCGGCCTCTGGATAGTAGACCGGGACTGGTACGATCTCGTATCCAACCTCCTTTAGGTTCTCGGGGATTCGGTATGCTGGTTTCTCTCCATCCTCCTCAGTCTTGATGCCGACGACCGCGATCCTCCTACTACTGGAGAGCAACTCTCGGATCTCCTCGTCATCCTCGAGGATCCTGCTCCTCCACTCCTCATTGTCGGAACTCTTACTCACCTTGGCCTCCTCTTTCGAATGTGCTTCTGGCGGTTGATCTTCGGGCCCCTTTGGGTTATATTCAATTTAGCCCCAGGCCCGAGGGACGCGAGCCCGTGAACCGCGTCAGGACCCCGCAGGTAGCAGCGCTAAGCGCGGCGGACGTCGCTTCGGTCAGCCTGGGGCGCTTTTTTCATGCCCGCAGAATCGACCTCCCTTTCATTCCTACTTATGGTGAGATGACTCGCACAGCTCTTGCCCGGCTCTATCGACCGCGTCGGTTCAGCGAGATAGCACTTCAGGAGCACGTCTCTGAGACGCTCAAGACCGCTGTCCTGAGGGGGCGTGTCGCGCATGCCTACCTCTTCAGTGGTCCCCGTGGTGTTGGCAAGACGACTGCGGCACGTGTCCTCGCGATGGCTCTCAACTGTCCTGAGAGAGCTGAAGATGGTGAGCCCTGCGGCCACTGTGAGTCATGTGAGAGGATCTGGTCGGGCCGGACCTCACTCGATGTGATCGAGATCGATGCGGCCTCGAATCGGGGCGTAGATGATGCACGTGACCTGAGGGAACGAGCGATGTATGCCCCGACAGAGGAGGGGCGCTTCAAGGTCTATATCATCGATGAGGCGCATATGCTCACCCGGGAGGCGTGGAATGCCCTCCTAAAGATCCTCGAGGAGCCACCGCCGCGCGTGATCTTCATCTTTGCGACGACTGAGCCCCAGCGGATCCAGCAGGCAGCGCCTCCTATCCTCTCGCGTTGCCAGCGTTTCGACTTCCGTAGGATGAATGTCACGGGGATAGTCGAGAGGCTCCGTCAGGTCCTGTCCGCCGAAGGGGTCGAGATCGATGAAGATGCCCTGACCCCGATAGCACGTCGCGCCGATGGAGGGATGCGCGATGCTCTCTCCCTCCTCGATCAGGTGCTCTCCTTCGCAGCAGATCGGAGGGTGACCGTAGATGATGTGAGAGGTGTGCTAGGCCTCGTCGGAGAGGAGGCCTACCTCGAGCTACTTGGGATCATCGCTAGCCGAGATCATGCGGGAATCTTCAGATTCACCGAATACCTACTCGATGAGGGATATGATCTCGCCGAGTTCTACCGGGGCCTTGCCGATACGCTCAGGACACTCCTCATCGTCAAGCTCGATGGAGCAGAGAACGCCGAGGTGAGGGAGGACCTCGTGCCCCTCTACCTAGAGAGGGCGAACGCCTTCGTAGTAGGCGATCTGATACGGATGCTCGCCCAGGTCGCAGAGTTCGATACCGATGGTCGATTCCGCAAGAGTAGTAACCCGCGGATCCTCCTCGAGGCGCTCCTGCTCCGCTTCGTACACCTCGATCGGACGCTCGAGATCGAGGAACTGATCCGCGCGGCTAGTGCGGGTTCAGGTGGCGGACCGCCCAGGAGACCCCAGCCCCCCTCGACTGGAGGGAGAGGGACAGGGGGGAGTGCCACCACGACTAGATCAGATCCCCCGAGCCGGTCTCTGTCGCAGAGTCAGATAGTGAGCGCGGATGCGCCCCAGCAGCAGGAGACGGCTGCTACAGCTGTACCTCGAGCACCGGAGCCGTCACCACTGAAGACGCGGGAGGGTCGCTCACCGGTCGCAGCATTCGAGGACCTCATCCAGGGGGGAGAGGGGGTACCTGCAGGTTTGGGTCTCTTCCTCCGTGTCGCCAAGGTCAGCCCGGGGGAGGAGGCTGATAGCCTCATAGTCGAAGTGCCACCGGGACCGGGGTATGAAAGGCTCAATACGGAGCCTGCGACCCGGAGGGCACTCGAAGAGGCGATCTCGGCAGAGTGCGGAAGGGAGATCAGACTCATCTTCCAACTCGGTGGGCAGGGGAAGGGAGGGGAGTCCGAGCCCCCGCGTCGGATCACTCCAGAACAGCTCAGAAATGAGCGGCTGGAGAGGATGCTGAGTGAGGAACCACTACTTGGGAAAGCGGTACAAGAGTGGGACCTCGAATGGCTCGACTGACTGGAATCGTTGGATCCGAGCAGACCCCGACCTCGGCTTGCGGATTCGCGGGACCGGGGTCTATTTTACTGCCCTACAATAAGGTAGAGATCGAGCAGGATGACAAACTTTCAGCAGATATTACAGATGGGCCAGCAGGTCCAGGCGCGCCTAAATGAGCTCCAGTCTGAACTGGTCAAGAAGACTGTGACCTGCACGAGCGGTGGTGGCATGGTCACCGTCACAGCCGATGGAAGGGGACAGATCCGAGAACTGAAGATCGATCCCACCGTCGTCGATCCCGAGGATGTCGAGATGCTCGAGGACCTGGTGGTCGCGGCGGTGTCAGAGGCCCAGAAGAGGGCACAATCGGTCTATCAAGAGGAGTTGCAGAAGGTGACAGGGGGACTCCCTACACCCTTCCAGCTACCAGACCTCTTCTGATGTCGGCGATCGACCAACTCATCAAGGAGTTCTCCCGACTACCGGGGATAGGCAGGAAGACAGCGCTCCGCCTCACCTATCACCTACTCAAGAGACCGGCGGCCGAACTCGAGAGACTCGCCGAGGCATTGATGAGTGTCGCGGAGAGGGTCCACCCATGTAAGGAGTGCGGGAATCTCACAGAGGACGATCCCTGTTCGATCTGTAACAATCCCCGACGGGATCGGAGCCTCATCTGTGTGGTCGAGGAGGCCTCCGATATAGGAGCGATCGAGAGGACAGGGGCCTACCAGGGACTCTATCATGTGCTAGGTGGTAGACTCTCGCCACTCGAAGGGGTAGGGCCAGCCGAACTCAACTTCGATACATTGATCGAACGATTGGGTGGCGCGGATGAGGTCAGGGAGGTGATCGTCGCGACCAACCCGAGTGTCGAAGGTGAGGCAACGGCTCTCTACCTACAGAGAGTATTGCGGCCACATGGAATACGTGTCACCCG
>Ga0079225_10001027_pt1 | contig 15544 bp, 15 predicted proteins | sample Poulit2012_FD_76344 | JGI IMG/M metagenome (GOLD analysis project Ga0079225, IMG submission 76344) | Agricultural soil microbial communities from Georgia to study Nitrogen management - Poultry litter 2012 | ecosystem: Environmental > Terrestrial > Soil > Agricultural land | place: USA: Georgia... | reverse complement strand
TTCGGTATCTCCAGGTTTTACAGAAACGCCCTTAACGGAACAAGGGCTTCGTAATGATTCATTTGTAAAAGCAATTGAGCGACATACCGCATTACGTCGTGTAGGAGCGCCAACTGAAATTGCTAATGTGATTGCTTTTGCAGCATCCAGTGAAGCAAGCTATATGACGGGGACAGATCTTTTGGTTGATGGTGGATGGTTGATTACGTAGGGATTGAACTGAACTAATTAAGGAGCTAAAGCTTGAGTTTTTTGGGCTTAGTTCCTTTTTTGTGTGAGTTTTTGATGTGAAAAAGTAGCGATTAGATTGAGGGATATGGTTCACAACCAGAAAAGTTTTCAAGTTACAAAACAAATTAATATTCGTCACCATCCCATATTTTGGATGTAAAGGTAACTTCTTCTTATCATCAAGCCTATAATATTCCAGTAAACGTCCAAAATAAGTGCTGTGGCAATACTGGCTAATCAAAGTGTTCCTCCATTTTTTTTACCATAACGTTCTTTCAACCAATGCCCCGATAGGTGAGGACAGGATGTTAACTAAGTAATGTGGATGAGCATTTCATATGGATTTTAATCCTGTTTTGAGGGTATCCACCCGCTCATTACCCCGGCGATTTATCAAAATACTTGTAAGCCATTGTTCTCGTTTATTTCCAATTTTTTGCAATTCTTCTTTTTTCAAATCCCTGCTACTTTTCACCATTCAAGTCCCCTCACTGCTGATATGAAATCTAAAAATCCATCATCTTAAACAATAATAAAGCTTATTATCTAGTGGGTGCGGGTAGAGACCGTGCGACAGCTATCTCTATGTCAAAGCCATCGCAAGTCGTTATAAAAATGATCAATCTTATCTATCAAAAAAATTTTAGCATTCACAAATAACCACTCTCCTATTAATGTGCGGGAATACCAATAACTACTCGAAAAATTAAAATAATAAAACACTATTGAAATATCTGTAATTTATGATAATATATAAGTATAGGTTTCAAATATAGAACTAAGTTTTATATAATAAACCAAAATAAAGTAACAACTTAGAATAACACAGAGTAAGGAGAAGTTAGGCATGAAAGGGAAGTACTGGGTACCAGCAATAGAAAGAGCTAATTTAGTTTTAAAGGAAGTCAGCCTTCATCCGGAGCAATTTAGATTAATTGATTTATCTAGGAAATTGGAGATTAACAAAAGTTCGCTATATTCTTTATTGCACACCTTAGAACATTTAGGGTGGATAGTTAAATCAAGTGAAGCTACTTATTCCCTTGGCCCAACTTTAGGTTCAATAAGTTCCATGTACCTTAGTCAGTTTAATATTGTTCAATCCTTTTATAAAGAAGCTACTGAATCCGTAGTAAAAATAAACGAACATATTCAGTTAGGAACATTAGAAGATAAAAATGTTGTTTATTTAGGAAAAGTAGAAGGGGAATCAAGAGTTCGTCTAGTGACAGACCCTGGTATGAGATTTCCAGCATATGCTTCAGCTATTGGAAGGGTACAATTAATTTCCTACACAAAACAAGAATTAGCGGACTTATTACCATCTGATGATTGGGAGAAAAAGACACCATATACGACTTCAAACCTAGATGAACTTTATGACAAACTAAATATTTCCAAAAAAAATGGATATGCAGTAGAAAATCAAGAATCAGCTTTAGGATTTCATTGTGTTGCCGCACCTATATATAATTTTGAGGATCAAATTATTGCTGGAGTAAGTTTCTCAATGCCCACTCATAGTTGGAGTTTAAAATTTGAAGAAGCAAAAAAAGAAATTATCCATCTTGCTTCCAGGCTGTCTAAGTTAGCCGGTAATTTATAAGTTAGATTTTATTAATTTAAGGAGGAGATTAGTCTGTGAGTCTATTGTTAAAAGAAAAAACTTACAAAAATTTCATTAATAACGAATGGATTGATTCTGTTTCTCAAAAGACTAAAGAGAGTATTAGTCCTATGGACGAAGAAGAAATCGTTGGATATATTCAAAGTTCAAGTGAAGAGGATTTAGAAAAAGCAGTTCAAGCAGCACAGAATGCTAAAAAGAACTGGAGAAAGTTAGGTCAAGCTGCAAGAGGCCAATACTTGTTTAAAGTAGCCAATATTATTGAAGAAAACCTTGACGATATTGCTGAAACTATGACTAGGGAAATGGGCAAAACTCTTCCAGAGGCAAAGGGAGAGACTGCTCGTGGTGTAGCAATTTTACGTTACTACGCTGGTGAAGGCATGAGAAAGAATGGGGATGTGATACCTTCTTCAGATAATGATGCAACGATGATAACGAAGCGTACTCCAGTTGGGGTGGTGGGTATAATTACGCCTTGGAACTTTCCAGTAGCTATTCCCATATGGAAAATTGCACCAGCATTAGTTTATGGAAACGCAGTAGTATTCAAACCTGCTACAGAATCGGCGGTAACTGCAGCTAAAATTGTGGATTGTTTTGCTAAGGCAGGTTTACCAGAAGGAGTCATTAATTTTATAACAGGTTCTGGGTCTGTTATTGGAGAAAGTCTAATTAATCATCCGCTTTTAGACGCGATTACATTTACTGGATCTGATTCAGTCGGTAAAGAAGTAGCTAAATCTGCTACAGCAAGAGGGATTAAATTTCAACTAGAAATGGGTGGAAAAAATCCTGTCATTGTTATGAAAGATGCTGATTTAGATGCTGCCATTGAGGCGGTTATTAGCGGATCATTTCGTTCGACCGGTCAGAAATGTACAGCTACAAGTAAAGTGATTGTTGAATCAGAAATATATGAAGAATTTAAAGAAAAACTTGTCCAAGAGACTAAAAAAATTACAGTTGGAAATGGGCTAAAAGATGGAATTTGGATGGGACCATGTGCAAGTGAGAGTCAATTCAATACAGTTAGACATTATATTAATGTTGGAAAAGAAGAAGGAGCTACCCTCCTAACTGGAGGAGAAGTTCTTACTGGTGAGGAATATGATAAAGGGTTTTATATATCACCTGCTATTTTTGATAATGTTAAGCCGGGAATGAAAATTTCCCAAGAAGAAATATTTGGTCCTGTGATTGCACTTCTCCAAGCTGATGATCTAGAGGACGCAATTGAGATTGCTAATGACACCAAGTATGGATTAAGTGCTGCTATCTTCACATCAAATATTAGTTCATTACTTGAATTTGTTGATGAAATTGAAGCTGGTCTTGTTCGTATCAACGCTGAAAGTGCGGGAGTGGAACTTCAAGCGCCATTCGGTGGAGTGAAGGGATCTAGCACGGGGTCAAGAGAGCAGGGAGAAGCTGCTAAAGAATTTTATACAGAAATTAAGACTATTTTTATTAAAGGGTAAAAATAACCAAGTACGAAAAGGATTTATCCTTTTCGTACTTTAAAACCCTAAATGAAAGCGCTTATTTACTGAATTGAAAATAAAAACAAAATATGAATTGGGAGGAATTTGAGATGAAAGAATCACGTGAATTATTAGAAGAATTAGGATACCCTGCAACGGAATTAAAGGATTTACCTACATCCGACAAAAGATTTCCAGATGGAGCACAATATCGAATTGAACTTCCAAGTACAGAAGGACCAGTTGCGCTAAGAGAAACATTAAAGGAAATTGACCGTTATGGGATAACTATTCACCGTATTTCCCAAGGTAGCGGTATCATGTTACAAACTGATGACGAAATTAAAGAAATGTGCGAGTTGACTGCAGAAAGAGGAATGGAACTAAGCTTATTTGTAGGCCCTCGTGGTACATGGGATATTAGTGCACAACCATTCACTAGTGGTGGGAAGTCTATTGGAGCACGTCACGAGGGTGCTGATCAACTTGTTTATGCAATGGAGGATTTAAAACGTGGTGCTAATCTAGGTTTGCGTGGGGCGCTAGTAGCTGACGAAGGATTATTACTTCTTACGAAGAAAATGAAAGAAAGTGGTCAATTACCAGAGGAATTTGTGGTGAAGGCATCTGTGCAGATTGGTGCTGCTAACCCAGTTTCTGTTAAATTAATGCAAGACTTAGGAGCGGGCACTTATAATGTTCCAACTGCCCTTACATTGCAAAAGCTTGCTTCTATTCGTCAAGCAATAGATATTCCAATTGATTTGTATGTTGAAGTTCCTGATAATTTTGGAGGTTTTCTTCGTTACTATGAAATTCCTGAAATCATTCGTGCACTCGCACCTGTTTATATTAAGTTCGGCCTTCGTAACCATCCAGAAGTTTACCCTTCAGGGAAGCAATGGGAGGATACCAATATAAAACTTGTAAAAGAAAGAGTACGACGTGCATATCTAGGTATTCAAATGATTGAACGTTATTATCCAGAAGCGAAGACATCAAAATTGAATGCTGAAGGGCTAGGTATCGCAAAAACTACTGTCACAAGTAACTAATAAAGATAGGGGAAATGAAATTTGTTCGTTTTCGATATAAATCAAAAACGGAGATAGGTATTTTAGAAGAAAAACGAATAATAGATTTAACTGGATTACATGAAACTATTCCTGGTCGCAGTCAAGAGAATAGTCTACCTCATTCAATGGAGCAATTAATAGAAACAAGTGAGAAAATATACCATATATTAATACTCTTCTTGAGTCTTATAGTGTTGAAATAGTAGACAAATATTCCGTATCCGTATCCGTTTCAGATGCAGAAAAATTGGCCCCACTTGTTAGCCCTGAACAAATTGTTTGTGTAGGATTAAATTATCTTGACCATTGTAAGGAAGCCGATTTAGATGTTCCGAAATATCAAGTAGTATTTTTCAAATTTGCGATTATCGGTGAAAGAGATTCGATGGAAATCCCAAATAATTCCAACCGGGTTGATTATGAAGAAGAGTTTGCTGTCGTTATTGGAAAAGAAGGAAAGTATATTCAAGAGGAAGAGGCTGATAATTATATTTTTGGCTCTACGATAATGAATGATGTTAGTGCTAGAGATCAACGATTTTTTGATGGTCAATGGTCACGTGGTAAATCTGCGGATATCTTCGCACCAATTGGGCCATCCATCGTAACCAAAAATGAAATAAGTGACCCCCATAATTTGAATTTTTCTTTGAAATTAAATAATGCAGTCATGCAGGAGTAAGATACAGAAAATTTAATTTTAAGTATACTATATATTATTTCTTATCTACCCCAGTCTATTACATTAAAACCAGGTGATGTTATTGCGACAGGCACCCCATCAGGAGTAGGAATGGGGAGAAAACCGGAAGTCTGGTTAAAGGATAATGATGAAATTTCTATTACAATTGAAGGTATTGGCACCCTCCGTAATAAGGTTAAGAAAATGGAACTGATGGCAAAAAATTAAAACATAGGAAAAGTGTAAAAGCCATAGACTGAATATTTCCCCATTTATACTCTTGGACGTAATATGTCGGCTATAGTTTTCTGTTGGAAAAGAGGATAGTGATGGCTTCTATATCATCTATAGAAAGGTGAGTTGATTAGATGAAAAACACTTTTGAAGGTTACATACGAAGTGATGGCACAGCAGGAACTAGAAATCATATAGGAATTGTTAGTTCTGTTATTTGTTCAAGTATTGTTACATCCGAGATTTCAGAGAAAGTACAGGGAGCAATACCAATTATACATTCAAACGGATGTGCACAACTTGGAGACGATTTTCAAGTAACAAAAAATATGCTTGTAGGGGTTGCTTCTAATCCAAATCTTTATGCGTCTTTATTAGTAGGCTTGGGATGTGAAACAAACCAAATTTCAGGATTACTAGAAAGTGTTCCAAAATCAAAACCTTTAAAGGGAATTGGGATTCAACAAATGGCCGGTGGTAAGAATACGATTGAATCAGGAGTTTCTATAGCAGGTTCATGGTCTGAAGAAGCATTAAAAGAAAAAAGGGAAACATTACCACTTTCCTTATTAAAAGTAGGTGTTGTAGCGGTAGACATTGATGAACAATCGCTAAAAAAAATTACTCCAGTAGTTAATGGGGTGATCAATACGCTGTTAAAAAATGATGCATCTGTGGTAATGGGACTTACGGATACACTTGAGCCTGCTGGCGATATTATTGCTGAGAATGTAGAGGATATAGACTTAAAGCAGAAATTAGTAAACATAAGTGAAGGAATGCATAGAAGAAGATGGAAAGAAAATAAAGAATACGAGGTTCAAAGTTTCTCAGGTGAAGAAAAAAATATTGCAAGTTTAGAAGCTAGATTAATTGGAACCAATAAAATTAATAGTCTTTTAAATTATAATGAGAAGCCTGAAGAAAAGGGATTACATTTAATGAAATCCTCTAGCAATATTGTTGAAACTTTATCTAACATTGCATCAATTGGATGTAATTTCGCAATTATTTTATCAAGCCGAGGGATTTTAACAAGTTCTGTTGCCATACCTTGTATGACAATCGCCCCGCAAGACTCTGGTGGTTCTTTTGAAGAACTTGTTGATTATAAAGTTGCTGAAGGTAAAACGAATAAACAAGTTGAAAAAGTGTTCCAAGATTTAATATCCTTTGCATCCGGCAAACAAACTGTACTTGAAGAATATGAGCTAGGTGAATTCTCAATACCGCATGTGGGCACAACATTTTAGGTAGAAGGAGGAGTCTCTATTGGAAAATAAATATAATGCTATTAGATTAAATGATGATGATAATGTTGCGGTAGCACTCAGAAATATTAGGAATGGAGAATTCATATCGATTCAAGGATTAGATGAAAAAATAGAAGTGAAAAAAGGAATACCTTATGGGCATAAAGTTGCTTTAAAAGATATAGATGCTGATGAGCGGGTTATAAAGTATGGTGAATGTATGGGAATTACAACTGAAAAAATTTTAAAGGGGTGTCACGTACATGTCTCTAATGTTCGCGGATTAAACAATGAAGAACACTTGGCCGTAATCGGTGAACATAGACATTAATTTAAATGAGCACTTTAAAACTTTAGCTGAAATGAGCACTTTAAAACTTTAGCTGAAAGGGGTAAATAAATTGAAGTCGTTTAAAGGTTATCGGAGAGCGGATGGAAGTATTGGTGTTAGAAATCATGTCATTGTAATGAATACCGTTGGTGAACTAAGTGGATTCACCAAGAAAATTGCAAACCTAGTTCCCGGAGTTATCCCAGTTATACATCAAGGAGGGCAGGCGCAGTTTCCTGAAGATTATGAGCAAACATTACGTACGTTAAAAGGTACTGCAGGGCACCCTAATATAAGCGCTGCTCTGCTTATAGGAATGGGAGACGACGAAATAGCAACTGAAATTACGGAAGCATTAAAAAAGAAAGGTAGAGTTGTTCATACGATTAACTTTAATAATGGTAAATCTATTCCAGAAGTTCTAAAGGAAGGGGAAAAATGGCTCGGGCAAGCTGTTGAAAGAAGTAAATCCAAAGAACCTGAGTTAGCAGATGTTACCGAATTAGTCATTGGTCTTGAATGTGGGGGTTCAGATGCGTGGTCTGGTATTACAGCAAATCCTTCAATAGGTGCTTTTTCAGATTTAATCGTGGGTGATGGTGGAACTAGTATTTTAGCAGAAACTACAGAAGCTATTGGAGCGGAGCATATTCTAGCTAATCAAGCGGTGAATAGGGAAGTAGGAGATAGATTCCTTAACATTGTAAGGAAATATGAACAAAGAATCAAAGAAACTGGAGAGGACATTAGGTCCGCAAATCCTACACCTGGTAATATGGCAGGAGGATTAACCACGTTAGAAGAGAAATCTCTTGGTTGTATTAAAAAAGGTGGAAGTACGAAATTAATGGAAGTTATTGACTATGCAAAATCCCCTACAGAAAAAGGCTTTATTTTTATGGACACACCTGGTTATGATGTTGAATCTGTGGCTGGCTTAGTAGCTGGTGGAGCACAAATTGTTTTATTCTCTACAGGTAAGGGTTCCCCTACGGGCTCGCCTATTGCACCAGTTATAAAAATTGGAACCAATCCAAAAGTATATGAAATTATGTCAGAACATATTGATGTAAATGCAGGAAAAATAGTAGAAGGTATAAGCACGATAGTAGAGATTGGTGAGGAGATTTATGAAAAAGTAATGGAATCAGCAAATGGAACAAAAACTGCAGCTGAAAGTCATAGCCATCAAGAGTTTGCTATCTGGAGACTAGCTGAAACGATCTAATTCATAGATTTCCGATTTACTTAGCAAAAAAAATAAAAAGGGGCGAAAGCATGATTAAGGATACGTTAGAAAGAATACCAGGTGGCATGATGGTTGTCCCCCTTTTACTAGGGGCTATCATCAACACAATTGCACCGAACATTTTAAGAATCGAAGGATTCACACAGGCATTATTTGTTGATTCAGTAGAAGTCTTTGCTGCTTTATATCTATTATGTGCTGGAGCTCAACTTAATTTACGTAGTTTAGGTGTCAGTGTAGCAAAAGGTGCAACCCTCTTAGGTGTCAAGTGGGGAGTGGCTGCTATCTTCACATTCTTTGCTTTTTGGCTTGGTGGAGAGAGTGGATTTTGGTTAGGATTAGCTCCTTTGGCAGTAATGGCTGCCATGTCAAATAGTAATGGTATTATGTATATGGCGGTAGCTTCGCAATATGGAAATAAAGAGGATAAAGCCGCTTATTCCATCCTTGTATTAAATGATGGACCTCTTCTAACGATGGTTGCACTAAGTATTTTTGGGGTTATGGGATTCGTTGAGGGGATGTTTTCAGCATCTGCATTTATTACGGTTTTACTTCCCTTAACAATTGGTATTGTTATAGGGAATTTAGATACAAAAATGCGCGATATGCTAGTTAGTGGAAGTGACATTATTATCCCATTTCTTGCATTTGCATTAGGGATGGGTATCAATTTATCAGATGTAATTAGTGGAGGAATAAGCGGTATCCTTCTAGGATTGTTAACATTAGTATTTACTGGTGGTACAGCCTACTTTGTATTTAAAGGTTTAGGGTGGAACCCAATCGTTGGAGCAGCAGAAGGAACTACTGCTGGTAACGCTGTGATGGTTCCTGGCGTAATTGCTGCAGCTAACGCCTCTTTTGCTAGTATTGCTCCACTTGCTACAGTGCAAGTAGCGGCATCTGCTGTTACAACAGCAATTTTATTGCCAATTGCTCTTACGCTTATAGTTAAATTTACAAAGCCTATCGTGAAAGAAACGGAAGAAGAAATTGAGCACTATGCTGATCAAAAATTATCATAAACTTTTACATTTAAATACAAGCTTATTATTTTCTGTTTTGAATATATTTGAATTTCCTTATAATACCTTGCACGTGCACTAAAGAATATAGATTAGGTATAATAGCTACTATTCAACCTCTAATATCATATCTTTTTTGCAGAGTTATTACTCTGAAAAGTCAGTATATTTAAAAATATACTGTTAAATTTGAATTTATACTGTACTGGGGATTATCAAATTACCTGAATTAGAAAAGCAAGATCTATTCTTATTCTTTAATTTTAATTTTGAATACTGGGATTGAATTAATGTTTAGGTTAGACAAAAGGAGAGTTATCAACTGTAATGTTTGGGATTGCTCCACTTTCAGATGAATTAAGAAAATAAATGACTGAACACAGATAAATCGAGTGATCAAAAAATTAGATTAGAACTATTATTTAATAAAGAAAATAGAGGAGGTAGTATAGATATGAATAATTTGAATGATAAACAGCTTATAAAGGAACTTCTAAAAGGAGGAGAAAGCATTGTAGGACCATTTGCAAGAATTCAGGATCCTGCTGCAATAGAAATATTAGGATATGGGGGATTTGATTTTGGAATTATAGATTTAGAACATGGACCAGCAAGCATACACCAAGTAGAAAACTTAATAAGGGCTGCAAAATTGGTTGGTTTAAGTCCCATCATCAGAATAAGGGAAAATTCCCAAACAATGATTCAACGCGCTCTTGATGCTGGGGCAATAGGTGTACAAATTCCACAAATTAATAATGCGGAAATGGCTCGTGAAGCAGTTCGTTCTGCTAAATTCCATCCTATGGGAGAAAGAGGAGTTTGTCGTTTTACAAGATCTGCTCAGTATTCACATATCCCTAAAGAAGTATATTTTGATAAAGCCAATGATGAATCATTAGTCATCTTACAAGTAGAGGGGCTAGAAGGGGTAAGAAATATTGACAAAATCGTAGAGGTCGATGGTTTTGATGTACTATTTATTGGACCATATGATTTATCCCAGGCTTTAGGAATTCCTGGTCAGGTGGAAGATCCAAAAGTAATCGAAACTATGGAGAGTATTACTAAAAAGGCAAGAGAAAGGGGCATTGCAGTTGGGGCATTCGCAGATAACCTTAATAGTGTTAAAAGGTTTATAGATATGGACTTGCAATACTTAAGTTTTGGTATTGATACCGGTATTTTCTATGAATCAACAAAGAAGGTTGTTAGTGATGTGAAAAACTTAATTGAAGATAGAAAGGATTTGAGAGTATGAAAATAAAAGTTAATAAAAAGCGGACATTAACGTTTATCCTTGTTTCTTTATTAATGTTTGGATCTGCATGTTCATCAGAATCATCATCTTCAGATAGTGAAGAAGGCAATGGAGAAGAGACATATACAATTAATATCGCACATGGTAATCAAACAAATGAACCAATTGGTCAAACCGCTGAAAAGTGGAAAGAATTAGCTGAGGAAAAAAGTGATGGTCGTCTTCAATTGGAGGTTTATCCTAGTTCTCAATTAGGTGCGGAAAGAGATGTTATTGAGCAAGCACTTGCAGGTAGTAATGTCGTAGTGTTATCGGGTTATGATGCTTTAATGGATTATGTGCCAGATGCAGGTGTTTTAACAGCACCATATATAGTTGATGACATGGATGGGATGTTATCTTTATTACAAACAGATTGGTATAAAGAATTAAGAAATGAATTAAGTGAAAATAATATTGAAGTTATTACTAATACTGCTTATGGGGTACGACATTTAATGACCAATGAGGAGGTACTTACACCGGAGGATTTAGATAGTAAAAAAATTAGGGTCCCGGATAATAAAATGTCAATTGCAACCTTTGATTCCATTGGAGCGGCCGCAACTCCAACTCCATTAGGTGACTTATACACTTCTCTCCAGCAGGGTCTTGTAGATGGAGCAGAAAATCCACTACCAGTACTAAGTGGGGCAAAAACTCATGAAATATCCAAACACCTTTCTTTAACTGGGCATCAAACATTTGTGATTGCCTGGATTGGTGGAAGTGATTTTATAAATAAACTACCAGAAGATTTAGTGCAGATCTTAAAAGAAACTGGAGATGAAGCTAGCGAATTTGGAAAGAAAGCTTTAGATAAGGAAACAGAAAAGGTATTAGAAGAATTTAAAACAGCAGGAGTCGAGGTGCATGAGGTAGATATTAAACCATTTAAAAAAAGAGTTCAGGAGGTATATGATAGTTTTCCTGAATGGACTCCAGGGTTATACGATACTATTCAAGAAATCCTAAAAGAAGAAGAAAAGTAGGTGATAGAAATTTAAATAGGGCATGCTAAAAATTAAATTAATCATGCCCTAATTCTACTTTTCACTAAAAATAATGGAATGGAAAACTGGATTTGTAGATAAAAAACTTTGGTTATCCATGGAAGGAGAGTAAAAATTTTGAAGAAATGGCTTTATAATTTAGACGATGCCATAGCAACTTCTTGTCTTGCATTGATAATATTATTGACAGGTATAAATGTTATATCGCGTTATGTATTTAATAGTCCATTTGCTTGGATGCAAGAAATTTCACTTGGCCTATTTATTTGGACGGTTTTTATAGGTATCAGTTCCACTATGAAACGGGATGGTCATGTGGGGGTTGATTATTTTGTTGTAAAGATGCCTAAATCTTTAAGGCTCATTAGTAATATTATTCGTGCTATTGCTATAATTTTTGTATTAATTTACATTTTTATTGTTCTAGGGTTTGATTTAATCAATCAATCTTCTAATAAACTAACTTCCGTACTTGGTATAAATTATCAAATTATTTATCTAGCAATTCCTTTAGGTGGTGCATTAACTGCTTTTCATTTTATAAGAAAATTTGTTTGTTACTTTAAACAAGAGTTCAACAAGAAAGGTGGGAAGTAAATGGCTTTAGCAATTTCTTTAGGTGTTTTACTCTTTTTATTTTTGATAAATGTCCCTATTGCCTTTGGGCTATTTATAAGTACTTTAACATATTTCTTTTTTATTGATGGATTTTCTTCTGAAATTTTAATACAAAGGACGGTTAGTGGGATAGAATCATTCCCTTTACTAGCAATTGTCTTTTTCCTTTCAGCTGGAATATTAATGAATTATACAGGAATCACTTCTAGAATGCTTAGGTTTGCACAAGTCGTGGCAAATCGCCTTCCGGGAACATTGGCACAAGTAAATATCATATTAAGTACACTAATGGGGGGGCTTTCAGGATCTAATATTGCAGATGCAGCAATGCAATCCAAGATATTAGTACCTGAAATGGAGAAAAATGGATACACTAGGTCATTTTCCGCAACATTAACAGCTGCTACCTCTTTAATAACACCAATAATTCCACCTGGGATTGCTTTAATTTTATATGGATATATTGGAAATGTTTCAATCGGGGATTTGTTTCTTGCAGGTATTGTCCCAGGAGCTATTTTGTGCTTAAGTTTTATGGTTTATGTTCATTTTTATGCTAAGAAAAATAACCTTGAAACATCGAATAAAAAAGAGGTGAAGAAAAAAGACTTTTTCTTTACATTTAAAGATGCATTTCTAGCATTGTTATTGCCGGTTATCATTATTGGAGGAATACGGCTTGGATTTTTTAGCGCAACCGAAGCTGGGGCTATCGCCGTATTTTATGCTTTATTTTTAGGTTTAGTAATTTATAGAGAAATGAATATGTCGCAATTGATCAGTGCTCTTGTTGAGACCTTACATACTGCAGCGTCAGTTCTTATTATCATAGCAGCCGGTTCAGCTTTTGCTTGGGTGCTAACTTTAGAACAAATACCTCAAAAAATGGCAATGTTTATGTCCGATTATATAACATCACCAATTATCTTTTTTATAGTTGTTTTATTATTCCTATTGTTGATAGGTATGTTCGTTGAAGGAAACGTAGCAATAGTTGTACTGACTCCTTTGTTTCTACCTATGCTTCAACAATATGGAATAGATCCTGTCCATTTCGGAATTTTCTTTATTATTTGTATAAGTATAGGAACCTTAACACCACCACTTGGTACTATTATGTATACTACAGCTTCCATTACAGGAACAAAAATAGAGGAATTTATTAAAGAGAGTATTCCATTTTTAATCATCTTAGTTATCGTTGCATTATTAATAGCATTCATTCCAACCTTTTCCTTGTGGTTACCTACCATATTTAAATAGTTAGGGATCTCTGATTGATTTAAAGGTGAACGGGAAAAAATGTTATAGGCACCGTTATCAATATGTAGACAACAATAAAGATGATATGAAAAATAATATGTAAGATTGCTGAGACTTTACTGGAGGGAATATAATTGAAATTTGTTGATTCGAAAGAGATTGAAAACCTAATTACTATGAAAGACATAATTGATATAATTGAAGATTATTATGCAAATAACAAAGAAAAAAGGGCATTTGTTCCTGAACGTTTATTTATTAACGATGATGATAATACCGCGATTTTAATGCCTTCTTTTTTTGAAGATTACTACGCTGCAAAAGTCATAGGAATAGCACCGGAAAATGCGAAGATTGGTGATCCAACTTTAAGAGGTGTCATTGTATTATATGATAGACAAAGAATGGAACCACTTTTATTACTAGATGCCAGAACGATTACAGCTATACGTACTGGTGCGATAAGTGGAATTGGAATGAAATATATGGCTGCAGATAATACCACTACAGTCGGAGTAATTGGAACGGGTGATCAGGGTTGGAGTCATTTGCAAGCTGCATGTGCAGTAAGACCGATAAACAAAGCATTAATCAATAATAGAAGTCCAGAACGTTTAGAAAAATTTATTGCTAAAGCGGTAAAGAAGTTTCCTGACATCAAATTTAAATCAGCAAATCAAGAAGAGATTTTACAAAAAGCCGAGTTGATCATCACATCTTCTACTTCAATTGATCCTGTTCTGCCTGAAATAAAAGATATTGATCTATCAGGGAAACATTTTGCGGGATCAGGAGCATTTAAATCTAATATGCAGGAAATCCCTGACTATATTATTGAAAATGCAGATTATATTTCAGTTGATTCTTATGCTGCTTTTGCAGAATGTGGCGAAATGAAAACAGCTAAATCAATCGGATACGATGAAACCAATGTAATGGATACTAAGAAATTAGTATTAAACGGAGAAAAAGAATCTATGAAAAATAGTATGACAATCTTTAAATCCGTTGGTGTAGCAATACTTGATGTATTAGCTTCTAAATTAGTTTATGAGAAACTAAAAAGATGATATCGCTTTAACATTGACAAAAGAAATAGGCCTTAACTCAAATTACTTCGGATGAATTGAAAGAAAATGAAAATCTACTTTTCTTGTACATTGATCAAATGAAAGAGGCCCATGAAAAAGGGGAACGAGATATTGAAATTGATCTCGCTTTTCATGGATTGCTAGTGAAAACGGCAAAGAATAATGCGCTGACGCAACTTTGGCTGGGATTACGAGAGTTATTTAAAACATTAATCGATATCACGAGTGAAGTAACAATCTCTAATCAAAATGAATTTATTGCACAGCATTCTCGTATTGTAGAGGCTTTAGCTGATCGAGATGTCAAACAAGCCCAGCATTTGGTGAAAGTTCACTTAGAAAAGGCCTGTAAATATTGTTGCGAAGGAATAATGATAAATAAAAGGGGAGAGAAACATGTCACAGGAAAAAATTAAATGTGCAATTATTGGTTCAGGTAACATTGGAACAGACCTTATGTATAAGTTAATGAGAAGTGAGAAGCTAGAAGTAACAGCATTAATAGGTATAGTTCCGGAATCAAAAGGGCTCCAAAAAGCACGCGAGAATGGGGTGAAAGCTATTGACATCGGTATTGACGGATTGATAGAAGATCCTGATCTTGCGGACATCGTGTTTGAGGCTACCTCTGCAAAAGCGCATGCACACAATGCCCTAATTTTAAAGGAAATGGGTAAAAAGGCAATCGATTTAACGCCGGCTGCAGTTGGTCCTTTTTTAGTGCCTTCTGTGAACTTGAAAGAAGAAGAGATTCCACACTTAGATAATGTGAATATGGTTACTTGTGGTGGTCAGGCAACTATACCTATGGTAAAGGCTATCTCTGACGTACTTAAAGTGGACTATGCAGAAATTGTTGCCTCCATATCCAGTAAGAGTGCTGGACCGGGAACGCGACAAAATATCGATGAATTTACGGTAACGACAGCAAATGCATTAAGAGAGGTAGGCGGAGCAAAAGAGTCAAAAGCAATTATAACGCTTAACCCGGCTGATCCACCGATTTTGATGAGAAATACAATATTTGTGCAAACAGCAGAAAATGCAGAGTCATATAAAAATGA
>Ga0079225_10001026_pt1 | contig 15546 bp, 15 predicted proteins | sample Poulit2012_FD_76344 | JGI IMG/M metagenome (GOLD analysis project Ga0079225, IMG submission 76344) | Agricultural soil microbial communities from Georgia to study Nitrogen management - Poultry litter 2012 | ecosystem: Environmental > Terrestrial > Soil > Agricultural land | place: USA: Georgia... | reverse complement strand
GGCGGATTTATGATCGTGCACACTTCCGAAGGAGAATCCAACAGTATTGATTTTAGAGAAATCGCACCGGCCGCAGCGAGCAGGGATATGTATTTGGACGAAGACGGAATGGTGATTCCGCGAAAGAGTTTAGACGGTCATTTAGCAGCCGGAATTCCCGGAACCGTGGCGGGCGCTTATTTGGCCCATGAAAAATATGGAAAAATGCCGATGGAAAAATTAATTGCTCCCGCTGTTCAATTAGCCGAAAAAGGATTTGTGATTACCGCGTTGGAAGCAGAAAACTTAAATGAAAGTAAAGCGTTATTCGAACAAGTCAATACCAATCCTCCTTTATTTGTGCGGGAGCAAGCTTGGAAGGAAGGCGACACGTTGATTCAAAAAGATTTGGCACAAACTTTAAAGCGAATTGCTGAAAAGGGAGAGAAGGAGTTTTATGAAGGAGAAACCGCGCAACTTATTGTTGATGAAATGAATAAAGGGGAAGGGTTAATCACTTTGGAAGATTTGAAAAACTATAAAGCGGTGGAGCGCAAACCACGCAGCTTTTCTTATAAAGGCTATCAAGTAGAGACGATGGATTTACCTTCCAGTGGCGGATTGATGTTAGAAATGATGTTGAAAATGTTATCTCCTTATGATTTAAAAGGAATGGGTTTCCAAAGTCCGGAAGCGATCAATCATATTGTTGAGGTCGAACGCCGTGCTTATGCCGATCGTGCGGATTATATGGGAGATCCGGATTTTGTGGAAGTGCCTGTCGACAAACTTTTAGATGAAGCTTATTTAAAAAGTAGAATGGAAGCCTTTGAACCCGGAGAAGCCGGAAATAGTGACCATATCAAACCCGGGATAGTCGAAGGTGAAGAAACCACCCATTTGTCAATTCTCGATCAATATGGAAATGCCGTCGCTGTAACTACCACTTTAAACACTAATTATGGAAGTGGAGTAGTAGTGGAAGGTGCAGGATTTCTGCTGAACAATGAAATGGACGATTTTAGCGCCAAACCCGGAGTGCCGAATGAATACGGACTTTTAGGAACTGAAGCCAATAAAATTGAACCCGATAAACGTCCGGTGAGTTCTATGATGCCGACTATTATTTTGAAAAACGATCAACCTTTTATGATTGTAGGAACGCCCGGCGGAAGTACGATTATTACTTCGGTTTTACAAAGTGTTCTGAATGTTATGGAGTTTGACCTCTCAGCAGAAGAAGCGGTCAACAAGCCAAAATTTCATCACCAATGGCAACCGGATGTGATTTATGTGGAGGAGGATTTTGATGAAAACATTCGTGAGGAACTGAAAGAAATGGGATACAAACTCGAAGAACGCGAAGCTATCGGCCGAACGGAAATGATTTTAGTCCAAGATGGAGAAATTCATTCCGCAGCCGATAAAAGAGGAGATGACAGTGCAGCTGGGTTTTGATTGGGTTAAAATCAGTTTTTTAAAAGACATATAAAAAGTTACAACCGCCCCCAAAATAGCCAAACCTTCGGTTTATCTATTTTTCCCCTCCTTTTCTAAGGATGGGAGCTTTGATTTTTAATAAGTTGAACCCTGCAAGGGGCTCCAAGCCCTTGCAGGGTTATCATGGTTTTTAACCTTAAAGCTCCTATAAATCAAGAAGCAAAAGCTCCTTCCCTTTTAAGGAAAATAAAGCTTGAAAGGATGAGGTTTTGTTTTGGGGTTTTAACTCGGAACTCGCCAACCCTTAATATCTAGTCAATTTCAATCACCATTTCGTCCAACGGGCGTCTGACTTTTTCGAAAATTTAGTCCGATGGATGAATCGAGTGGTAATGAACTATACCGAAAAAGATTTATTGACTTAATTAGGATAAAACCGCAATGAAATTGTTGATGTTTTTGACACGCGACAATACCTAACGAAAATGAAACGAAATAAATACTCATTTGATCCCTAAACATGTTGGTTTTACAAAGAAGGTTGCGGGATTTTTTGTTTTTTTCTTGGATTTTATCGTATATATATATATATTCGTGCTGTTGTGTAATTAAATTACATAGTTTTCTGATAAAATGAATGACTGAATTATGCAATTGAGATCAATAAATCCGCTCAGTATGTTGCAAAAAGGATTTGAGTTGAAACTATTATTATGGATGCTAAAGTATATGGTATTGTTGAATCCAAATTGTTGGGAGAAAATAGAGAGCTTATTTTGGGTCGAAATTTTAATCAGTGGAAGACCAAGAGTGATTTAATACGGATAATTTCTAAAGAATATAAAATTGAACAGGAATCCGAAAAGTCATTTAAAGCTATTCCAGTTGGTTATGCGGAGGTTAATTTGTTTATAGATATTAATATAATAGATGAAAGAAATACGGAATTTGCCTTTACCGTGAAATCTCCTGAATTAACAATTGACGAGCCTCAGCGTGGGAAAATTATAATTACCGATCCGGAGAATGCACCAAAAGTGGAATACGGAGGTGGTTGGATAGGAGTTGTAGTTAGGGCTATCGCTGCATTAGCTACTTTATTACAAGGTGATAGTTGCATTGAAAAAGCGATTAGAGGTTGTGGCGAAGGTAATATTGATACCTATGACGAAGGTGGGTGGTTTTCAGGCTGTTCTTTTTCTTGTAAATAAGCTAATTTTTATATTTGATATAGTATGACATATAGAGTAAAAATTTTATTGTTCCTGTCTTTGATTTCTATGTCCAGCCATGTCTTGACAGCCCAAAATGAGGGCGATTGGAAAAAAATAGGAACGGCTACTTTTAGCGATAACGACTTGGCCGTGGCTTTAGGCGATACGTCTAACACCATCAAGACCGCGAAGTACGGCACAGTACATTTGCGCCATAAATACATAGATTCCCTACAGGTGGAAAAAGAAGAGGAAAATTTTAAAGCGAGCTTTAGAAAATTGAAAGATGTATCGATAACCCTTGAGAATCTTCGGATTAATGATTCTTCTGCCACGAGCGATTTTATAATCCATTTAAAATCAACGAGCTTACCGGAAAGTTCGGTGTCGATTAAACTGGATGATAAAACACTTCCAAAAGACAAAATTGAGATGATAAAATCGTATTTCCTGCCGGTCATTCATGATTATTTGACTGATTATCTTGTGCGATTTCAAAATAATAGCTGTATTGAAAAAGCGATTAGGGCTTGTGGGAAAGAGAACGTAAAGTACATTGATGTCAATATTTTTGCGACCGGATGTGCCTTTAAATGTCAATAAGCTAAACTTTACCGATTAATTTTAGAAGCACTATGTTAGAGAAAAAATCGATACATCTTTTCGTTCTTTTCTTTTTATTGGGGATGGGGATCATGTTTACGGGTTTTGCCCAAGACACGACCGGTCAGAAACATATGTTATGGAAGGTTTCTTATCAAAATGAGGTTCAAGGCTATTTGGCCGGATCGATTCATATGGTCACGCCTGATTTTTATCCGTTGGATTCGGTTTTTTACCAAACCTTTGCTAAAAGCAATCCCGTGGTTTTTGAACTCGATAAGGATAAGGCAAAAAATGATTTTGCAGTGGTGATGGATACTGCCGTTTATAAAAAAGGCGACCGTTTAGAAAACCATCTTTCGCCGGAATTATATATCAAAACCAAACAACGGTTAAAGATGATACCCAACATCGAAATCCTAAAACCCTGGTTGGCGGCCTTTTTTATCAAAGCTTTGAATATAATGAATGAAGGCAATACAATGCCCGGGATTGACAGCCATTTTCATCAAAAAGCCAAAAAAGACGGGAAGACCATTGTTGGGCTTGAAACGGTGGAAGAACAGTTGAAAGTATTTGCAGATTTAGATGAAGATCAACAAGTTGAATTTCTGAAATTCAACTTGAAAAATAAAGAAGATAAAGAGCGGGAGGAGAAAAATAAAATGATGAACTTTTGGAAGACCGGAAATGTAAAGGCAGTCCACAAGCTTTTAAACTCAAAAAACTTCAATCATTTGGGGAATTTCTCCAAAGAATTAAATAAAAAACTCATTATAGCCCGGAATGAAAACTGGCGAAAAAAGTTAGAAACCATGTTCAAACAAAATAAAAAACCGATGGTTATTGTGGGATATGGCCATTTAGTAGGCAACCACAATTTGATTGAGATGCTAAGGCAAGATGGTTATACCGTTGAGCAGATGTAAGTTATCAGGCGATTAGTTTTGGTTATTTGTTTTTTAAACTATAACGAAAAAAATAATGCGTCATTGCGTTTTAAACTTGAGTCAGTTTCAATTAAAACAACCTCGGTTTAAAAAGACATATAAAAAGTTACAACCACCCCTAAAATAGCCAAACCTTCGGTTTATCTATTTTTCCCCTCCTTTTTTAAGGATGGGAGCTTTGATTTGGGTTTTTAATGCGTTATTAAACCCTGCAAGGGGCTCCAAACCCTTGCAGAGTTGCCATTGTTTTTTACTTCTTAGGTACTCTAAATCAAGAAGCAAAAGCTTCTTCCCTTTCTATGGAAAATAAAGCTTGAAAGGATGAGGTTTTGTGTTCCCGGTTTTAACTTGCCAACTCGTCAACTCATGAATGCGTTGAACCCTGCAAGGGGCTCCAAGCCCTTGCAGGGTTGCCCTTATCTTAAAGTCTTCTATATCAAGAAGCAAAAGCTCCTTCCTTTTTAAGGAAAATAAAGCTTGAAAGGATGAGGTTTCGCGTTTCCGGTTTTAACTCGTAACCCGCTAACTCTAATTAATTTCAATCACCATTTCGTCCAGCGGACGTCTAACTTTTTTAAAATCAGCGAAGAAATCATCTTTTGCCCGATATCCTATCGGTAGGAGCAATTGTGATTTTAAATTTTGTTCGGGAAGTTTAAGATAGTCGTCGTATTTTTTAGGTTCAAAACCTTCCATCGGACAAGCGTCGATACGTTCATTGGCGCAGATATGCAACACATTCCCAAGCGTTAAATACAGTTGATTTAGCGCCCATTGTTCTTTTTCTTTAGCCGTCCAGCTATTAAAAAGTTCCAAACGGAATTTCATCGATTTCTCAATAATATCATTTGGCGTATCTCTGATTTCCTTTTCTAATTTAAAAGTATCTTTTATAAATTTTTCATCGATATTGGTTTCCGTGCAAAACACCAAGAGGTGAGAAGCGGTGCGGATTTGATCTTGCCAATAGGTAAACTCAAACAGCTTTTTTAAAATGGTTTTGTTCTGAATGATAATCAATCGAACGGGTTGCATGCCATAGGAAGTAGGCGTCAAATTGAAAGCTTGTTTAATCACTTCAATCTTCTCCTGGGAAATGATTTTATGCTCATCAAATTTTTGCGTAGCATAACGCCATTTTAAACCATCAAGACTGCTCATATTCCGTTATTTATTTGATCTTGCAAACATAAGGAATTTGCAGCGGATAGAAAGAAAGCTATTAATTCCTTAGCGATTTTAAAAGGACAATTCACTGTAATTTACAGTTGCTAAATCTTATAAAATCTAATAATCAATACGATCGGTTTTGTTTTTCCAGTTGGTAAAAACCTGTTTTGATTCTTCTCTGAGGAGGTTATGAAATTTAATATTGCGGTTGTCGATTGATTTGTCTAATTCCTCGTAAATAAAGTCATCATCAAAATCTATTTCCGCCGCATCTTCTTTGGTACAACCATAAAAAACAGCTTTTGGACGCGCCCAATAAATAGCGCCAAAACACATCGGACAAGGTTCGCAAGAAGTGTAAATCACACAATCTTCTAATTGGAAAGTATTTAATTTTTCACAAGCTTTTCTGATAGCAGCAATTTCAGCATGTGCGGTGGGATCGTTGGTAGAAGTAACTTGATTGCAACTCTCGGCAATAATCTCTCCGTCTTTAACCACCACAGCTCCAAACGGTCCACCGGAATTGTTTTCCATTCCCTCTCGAGCAATCTCAATGGCACGACGCATAAACTTTTGATCTTCTTTTGTCATGTGTAATATGGTTTAATTTCTGCTAACCATCAAAAATAAGCTATTTGTACTATATGCTATGATGAAATGTGATTAATAACGTTACGTAAAGAAGTGAATGTTAAAATAACGGGTTGTGGTAACGGAAATTCCATTTTAATTTCTACATTGTCCATACCATATAGAAAACCCCTAACTTTCAATTCACTATTCTTTTGGAAAAAGCCAATCAAAAAAATCTATATCAACACGTTGATTATCTCACTTCAATTTATCCTTACCGAAATTATAAAAATATAGAAAGTTTGCGACGAACTGCCGATTATATCGATAGGGAATTGGTTGAAACGGGATTTTCCACTTCACGGCAAAAATGGGAGGCTAAAGGAAATCAATATGAAAATGTGCTGGCCTCTTTTCTGCCGGATAAAAAGAAACGATTTATAATCGGTGCGCATTACGATGTGTATAAAGAACAACCGGGAGCAGATGATAATGCGAGTAGTGTAGCCGGTTTATTAGAAATTGCTCGTTTACTGAAGCAGCATAAACCACCTCTTGATTACGGCATCGACTTGGTGTCTTTTTGCTTGGAAGAACCTCCGTTTTTCAAGAAAAAGGAAATGGGCAGTTATGTTCACGCAAAATCTGTTTATGCTCAAAAACAGGAGGTTATCGGAATGATCTCTTTGGAAATGATCGGTTATTATAAAGCGGATGAAACCATTTCATCGACAAAATATCTGATTGTTTCCGGTATAAGAAGATATGACGATTTCAACAAACGAATTGCAGAACTGTTGAGAGAAAACACATTTATGGAATCGCGACGTTTATCGTATGCCGATGATTATCGAAACAACGGACCTTCGGACCACAGAAATTACTGGCCTTACGGTTATCCTGCCGTCATGATAATCGGTACCGGAGGAAAGGGAAATCCTAATTATCACACCAAAAGAGATACCATCGATACTTTAGATTTTGAGATTATGACCGAGGCGGTCAATAATATCTATCACGCGTTAGTGGAGTTTGAGAGGTGAGTTTCGGTTGTTATTTAGGTTGTTTTTGTCTAAAATATGCCTGAAGTTTTTTAGTTGAAGTAGTCATGGCTTATTTTGAAGGATAATCTTCCAGTAAATCATCTTTGGTTAGTTGAACTCCGTTGGAGTTCTGGGACGTGGGTTGCCTTTTATCCCAAGCTGCACTGCGTTTGTCTAGGGCTATCGTTGCTGAACTCCTATCGGAGTTTTTAGTTGTTTTTTATTATTTGAGACTATCAAGATGATTTTATTCCTCACGCAGCAACCTGGGAATGAAATTATATTTATTTCGATTAATCGACCATTAAGGCTTCAAATTCATTAACTGAAACATCTTAAATTCCAAATTCTTCTTTTATCTGATGTACGCGATCCAATTTCTCCCAGGTGAAAAACTCCAAATTTTCTATAGTTTTTTCATTGGGCAATCCTTTATTAAAAGTTTTGTTCGCGGTATATGGTTTTCTGCCCATATGGCCATAAGACGCGGTTTCTTGATATATCGGATTTCGCAGCTTTAAGTTTTGTTCTATCGCATAGGGACGTAAATCGAATAGTTTGATGACTTTTTCGGCGATTTCACCATCGGATAAATCCACTTTCGCGGTTCCGTAAGAATTTATGTACAATCCGGTTGGTTCAGCAACGCCGATGGCATAAGAAACTTGAACAAGTATTTTATCGGCTATTCCGGCGGCAACTAAGTTTTTTGCAATATGTCTGGTGGCATAAGCTCCGGAACGATCTACTTTACTCGGGTCTTTTCCCGAAAATGCTCCTCCGCCATGGGCTCCTCTTCCGCCATAAGTATCTACAATAATCTTTCTTCCGGTGAGTCCCGTGTCTCCGTGAGGTCCACCGATGACAAACTTTCCGGTCGGATTGATTAAGTATTTGATATCATCGGTAAACAGTTTTTGAGTTTGCGAATTATAACTCTGTTTTACCCTAGGAATTAAAATGTTTTCAACATCATCTCTAATTATTTCTATCATTTCCTTTTCGCTTGCAAACTCATCATGCTGAGTGGAAACCACGATGGTTTTTATTTTTGTCGGTTGATGGTCGTCTGAGTATTCGATGGTTACTTGACTTTTGGAATCCGGCCCTAAGTAAGTCATCTGTTTTCCTTCTCTTCTGATTTCAGAAAGTGTTTTTAAAATTTCGTGGGCCAATTCCAAAGCCAAAGGCATATAACTACTGGTTTCACTGGTGGCGTAGCCGAACATCATCCCTTGATCTCCAGCTCCTTGTGCCTCGGCTTTAGCTTCAAAACTGTCATCCTCAGCTTTTCTGCTGACCCCTTGATTAATGTCGGCCGATTGACCGTGAATAGCCGATAAAATCCCGCAAGAATTTCCGGTGAATTTATAAGAAGCCTTGGTATAACCGGCTTTGTTGATTACCTGGCGAGCGATTTTTCGATAATCCAATTCCGCTTTAGAGCGAATTTCTCCGGCAAGGATTACTTGTCCGCTGGTTACTAAAGTCTCACAAGCTACTTTTGAGTTGTTGTCGTAGGCTAAAAAATTATCAACTATGGCATCACTGATTTGATCAGCGATTTTATCGGGATGTCCTTCTGAAACACTTTCAGAGGTAAATAAATATGACATTTTAAAATATTTTCAAGGGAAAATAGGGCTGAAAAGCAGTGCCAGAAAAGCGGTACTGGTTTAGCATTTTTTACGGGTTGCAATCAGTCAAATTTTTCCCAAATTCAAGCGCAAAGATAGAAAAATTATTTGATATAAGACCCTGTTGTGCGCTGAAAACAATTTTATGGGATTGGTTTAAGCAAAGCAAAGATAAGAACTTACTGTATTTAAAGAGAAGCATGAAGAATAGCTTTCTCAACTTCCACAGCTTATGGAAATCCATTATCTTTCAACAAAAATTAACAGATGAAAGTAAGTTTAGACAGAGTAGAAAAAGATTATCATTTTGAAGCCAAAGGAGCTTCCGGAGTTGCGATAAATATAGACACCACTTTAGACGGTCCGTCTAAAGGCGCCAGTCCGATGGAGTTGATCTTAATGGGAATCGCCAGTTGTAATGCCGTGGACGTGGTGAATGTTTTGAAGAAGCAAAAACAAGACATCACCGGTTATAAAATGGAAATAGCCGGAGAGCGAAAAGAAGTGAAACAAGCCAAACCTTTTACCGGAGCACACGTCAATATTTATTTAGAAGGCGACATCGACCCGAAAAAAGCACTACGCGCTGTAAATCTGAGTTTTGATAAATACTGCTCGGTTTCCATCACACTGGGAGATCAAGTGAAGATTACACATACCGTTTTTGTGAATGGGGAAGAGGTGGAGTCGTAAAATAATAGTGAACGCTTAGTAGGTTGGTTTTTCTAAGAAATAACTGAATTTGATGGAAACACTTCTTAACGAGAAGTAGATGGAATTTGGATTATTTTGGGATATTGACAATTAAACGGTTATGTTTGTGGGGTTACAATTAGTTGTGTCCTATTAAAATAACAGAAAATGCAGAAGCAACCAAAAGGAAAATTTATAGTTAACTTAGTCGGGAATGGAAAAAGCTATTTTCTTTGGAATGGGACAGAATCATATTATAAGAAATTGCGCAGTGCCTATTCTGAAATATTGAAGAGTGAAGGATCTGAACATTTATTTTTTAGTTTTTTTACTTTGTGTGCATCAACTTTAGAATATTCATTGAATTTTATTATTGCGGATTTTTGTGTGTCAAAGTATGGACCAAAAAATTACAAGGATTATTCAGAAGGGTATATGGGACTTCCTTTTAGGAAAAAGCTTTTAATGATTCCTTTAATCATTTCAAATGGACAATATGAAATTGATAATACCCATAGTTCATTCAAGCAGTTGGAAGAAATGATTACTTTAAGAAATAGGATATTGCATAATAAAGACTTTCTCAAAGAGTTTGATTTTCCTAAGTTAAATTCAGAGATTGTTGATGGTGGAATTATTGTTCCACTTAAAGAAGCTGAGATTGATTTTGAATTTGAAATTTCAACAAATCACATAGACAAACTGACAAGAGAGAAATGCTTAAAGTTTGGTGATGCTTTGGGCGATTTCAAGAAATATATAATGACACCTTCATTAAACAATGAATTAGGCGAGAATTCAATGATAAAGAAACAAGAATATGTTGAGGAATAAGAATAACAGAATACAATAACTAAGCATTCGTCTGGTCGGTAAAGCCTGTTCTATTTGTTTTTATGGAATTAACTATTTGTCCGCTGTGACAATCTTGTTAACCGTGGCGAAAACCAGATGCTTGTCAGTCCGTCCTATGGAGGTCATTCTGTTTGTATTGGATTTTCAGAAGCGTAGAGGGAAGTGTTTACTTTCGTTTTTCGAAGTAACTATCCATTATCTAACTTTAATGAAATATTGCTCTAAAACTTTCACTACATATCAACGCCTCCCTGATTCATTCCAAAACGATTTAAGAAAACACTTCCCACTAAATAATAGATGAAAAATCGGTTTTTTAGGAATATTAACAACTAAACGTTATGTTTGTTTTATAATTAACTGCATCACCTATGAAAAGCACATTTCGAATATTCATCATAATCGTTTTAATTTCAAGTTTCTCGTATGCTCAAAACAAGGAGGTTGATGATAACATCAAATACTTTGACGAAAGCTATAATCAGATTTCAAAAACGGAATTTGACGACAAAAAAAGGGGAAACAGATTGTTAAGTATTCAAGGAGATTCTGCTCACCATAAACTGCTTTCTTTAAGAGAGTATCGAGGAGTGTTACAGAACAGAAAATATGTAGATTCACTTTTAACTTCCTCAACAAATAAAGTAATCGATTCCACCAAGCCTTTGGTCATTGTTTATTATCCGGGAAAGGATCCGTGTAATTCAAGTGGTACTGCCACCAGAAAAACAAAAAGAAAGTGGTTCAAAAAAATGGAAAAAGGTATTAACAAAATAGCAGCGTCTAATATTATTTACGTTTACAAAACTAAAGACGGTTTGTATGGTAAAAATGACGGATTTAAAGAGTGGATAAAAGATCCTGAACAAACTATTGAAAACCTATTTTTTAAACGACATTATCCTTGTAGTAGTTTTGTAGTCATCGCTGAAAACAATGAGTTTATAACTTATTTTGGGGAATTCGCTAAAGAATTTGTTTGGAAAGCTGTCGAGATGCTTACGGATGAATAAAATTTGTGTTACAATAGCTAGGTAATCATCTGGTCGGTATGGATTTACGGATTAGCTCTTTATTACGGAAATCCAATCTGGCGCGTGCGGGATTGATTATTTGGTCGCCGTAGCGGTCTTGTTCGCCGTGGTGTAAATTGGATGTTTGTCGGTTCAGCCTAATTAGTTATGCTTTAGATAAAAAATCAGTAATTAAAAACATCTTGAAATAAAGTGATTAAATTTGGAGATGTAGTCTTTTGTTACGGCTAAAAAAGTCGTGATGCTTTGGTGGAGATAAAACCACTCAACAAAAAGATATTCAGAAAGCAAAAAAGATTTGAAACAGCTATGCGAGATTTTGTGTTTTGACGGTTATCATTTTTTTAAATCAAAAATAATTTTTCCAAGTTCCATTATCTATCGTATTATTGCAATTAAACAATGAATGAGATAATCAATAACTTGAAAAATATGTACACAAATCAACAAAAAGAAATTGCCTTATTCGGAAAAGTCTTTGGACATCCGGCAAGAGTGGCCATTTTACAACAACTGTTTGAAATAGATGCTTGTTATTGCGGTGATTTATCAGAGGAGATTGGACTTGCCCAACCTACGATTTCCCAACATTTAAAAGAATTAAAATCAATAGGACTCATCAAAGGAACTGTGGAAGGAGTCAAGGTTTGCTACTGTATAGATCACGAAAACTGGACTAAAATGAAAGAGGTGATGCACTTGTTTTTTGATCAAAATATTCCTGCAGCGGATTGTTGCTAATTTTTTCTCCAATCAATTGTTTAATCGCTATAGACAAATATAGTTATCAGCAATCAAAAACAACCTACACAATTTAGAGAAAATCGTTTTCCAATTACCCATAGGATTGACTTTGATTTCGTTTTTTATGGTCAAAACTCAAACCGATGATTTAGGTAAATAAATTGGTAATCCACTTGAGAAACAGAAAACATAATTAATCCACTGAAAAAAGAATCTTATTGCGTTTGAAGTGACTGACGAAACTACGGAAAACTACTAAGAAAATGAAATCAATAAAATCAACGCTATTTAAAGAAATCGAACAAGTAGTTAAAAGGTTTAATCCAGAAACTATTCCTTTGGAACGCAAAGGAGATTTACAACCGCTAATCGATTATATTCAGTCAAAAGTTTCAAGTAATCAAGAAACCCGCATCAAATTCATCTGTACTCATAATTCAAGAAGAAGTCATTTTGCACAGGTTTGGGCACAGACGTTGGCTTATTATTTCAAGGTGAAAAATGTGTTTTGCTATTCAGGTGGCACGGAGGTAACCGCTCTTTTTCCAATGGTTGCACAAACGTTGGTACATTCAGGTTTTAAAATAAAAATTATTTCACAAAACCGAAACCCTGTTTACAGCATAAAATATGCTGACAATGAGCATCCTATAATCGGATTTTCCAAAAGAATGGACAATGACTTTAATCCAAAATCTGAATTCGCGGCAATATTGACTTGTGATACGGCAAATGAAGCGTGTCCTTTGGTTGCCGGTGCAGAAAAACGCATTCCGATAACTTTTAAAGACCCCAAAATATATGACAATACCCCGCGACAAGCGGAAGAATATAATAAGAGAAGTTTGGAAATCGCTACCGAACTGTATTACATTTTTTCACAAATAAATTCATAAACAATGGCTTCAAATAAAAAAATGAGTTTCCTCAATAGATATTTAACGCTCTGGATATTTAGCGCTATGCTTTTAGGTGTTGGGATTGGATATTTTTTCCCGTCTTTTCCGAGTATAATCGATTCTTTTAGTCGAGGAACTACCAACATTCCTATAGCGATAGGATTGATATTAATGATGTATCCGCCATTGGCCAAAGTGAATTATGCGCTTTTGCCTAAAGTTTTTAGAAACACAAAAATCCTTTCCATTTCACTGTTGCTCAACTGGATAATTGCTCCTATTTTGATGTTTGTTTTAGCGATTATATTTTTACGGGATTATCCGGAATATATGGTCGGTGTTATTTTAATCGGATTGGCGCGTTGTATCGCAATGGTTTTGGTTTGGAATGATTTGGCAGAAGGCGACAGCGAATACGGAGCAGGTTTGGTTGCTTTAAACAGTATTTTTCAAGTTTTTGCCTATAGTTTTTATGCGTGGATTTTTATAACTGTTCTTCCCCCATATTTTGGGTTTGAAGGAGCCATTGTAGATATTTCAATTGGGACGGTCGCAAAAAGTGTAGCTGTTTATTTAGGACTGCCATTTTTAATGGGGATTTTGAGTAGAGTCATTTTGGTGAAGCTAAAAGGAGAAAAATGGTATAAGGAAAAATTTATTCCTACTATTTCACCATTGACGTTAATCGCATTATTGTTTACCATTGTGATTATGTTTTCGCTCAAAGGTGAATTAATTGTGGAAATTCCAATGGATGTCGTCATTATTGCCGTTCCGCTTATAATTTACTTTACCTCGATGTTTATCATCAGCTTTTTCTTCACCAAAGCAATGGGAGCCTCTTATAAGGAAAATGCAGCGGTTTCATTTACCGCCGCAGGAAATAACTTTGAATTGGCCATCGCAGTCGCCATAGCGGTTTTTGGACTAAACTCGGGACAGGCTTTTGCAGGAGTAATTGGTCCACTGGTTGAAGTTCCGGTACTCATCTTTTTAGTGCGAGTTGCTTTTTGGCTAAAGAAAAAATATTATACCAATGAAAAAATATGATGTCATAATAATTGGGGGCGGGCAAGCAGGGCTGTCGATAGCCTATTTTTTAAGAAGGAGTTCGCTGTCCTATTTAATATTGGATAATCAAGAAAAATGCGGTGGTTCTTGGAATCAGACTTGGGATAGTTTACAACTATTTACGCCACCGGAGTACAGTTCATTATCGGGTTGGCCTATGCCCAAAAGCGAAGAGGAATATCCGATGAAAGATGAATTCTTAAGCTATTTGTCGGCTTATGAAAAACGATATGATTTTCCCATCCGCAGAAAAAGCAAGGTTCTGCAAGTTGAAAAAGAAGCGGATTGGTTTAAAATTAAGACCAATCGAGATATTCTATTCGCTAAAACAGTGGTAAGCGCAACGGGAACAGCGGCAAATCCCTTTGTACCTCATTATCCTAAACGAGCTGTTTTTTCTGGAATACAAATCCATTCCGTGGATTATAGGAATGCCGATGAATTTAAAAACAAAAACGTACTCATTGTTGGTGGCGGCAATTCGGGAGCGCAAATTTTAGCCGAAGTTTCCAAAGTAGCAAATACAAAATGGGTGACTTTGGAAGATCCCAATTTTTTGCCGGATTATATTGATGGTCGCTATCTCTTCAATCAAGCTACACAAAAGTATTTGGGGAAAACTAACAAGAATACAGACGATAACCTCCGCGCTTCATTGTCCAGCATTGTTATGGTGGATAGCGTAAAAAAGGCAAGGGAAAGAAATGTATTGAATGCAGTGATGCCTTTTAAGGAGTTTTATGAAAACGGAGCTGTTTGGAAAAATGGCACTAAAGAAGCTTTTGATGTTGTTATTTGGTGTACTGGTTTTCGGGCAAATTTAAAACATTTAGCTCCGTTAGGTGTCATTGAAAACGGACGAATTAAAACCGAACACACCCGTTCTGTAAAAGAACCAAATCTCTGGCTTGTAGGTTATGGGAACTGGACAGGATTTGCCTCTGCAACGATATATGGGGTAGGAAAAACGGCGCGACAAACCGTCAAAGAAATAAGGGCTGAATTAAATGGGTAAAGCAAATTGAATTAGTTTTCCCAAAAATCAATATGCACTACCAAAATATATTTGGAGATGGGGGAGTTTTCGGTGTTGTCAAACTTACATATATTTACAAAAAACAATCTTGTATTTTGCATTAAATTACTGCAATTTACCTAATTAAAACTTAGTTTTCTTTTTTTATGTTACTTATTTCAACAACAGATCTCATAATTTTGATTGTAAGCGGTGTAATTGGAGGTGCTTTAGGACCGATACTTGTAAAGAAACTAAAAAAGATATCTCATAGTGAAAAATGAGTGATTCCCGACCTTGTGTGTTATCCTATGTTTGCAAACAAGGTTTTGGAAATGACATAGAAAAACAACGTGTGGTAGGAATAGATGTTTTTTTCAATCACTGAAAATAAGCAAGTTGAAAACTCTTCAAGGGTTTCAAACCCCTTGAAGAGTTCTCTATGGAAATACATCAATAATTAAACAGTCTCAATAAAATACAGAGCAAACTTCCTATTCCAAAACAGCAAGAACCTTACCTGCTTGACAATCAAACAAGTTTGATTATCAAGCTGTCCTTTCCTTGAAAAGGAAAGGAGCTTTGTTTGCTGATTTATAGACTATTAATAGTAAAGGACAAGC
>Ga0079225_10001025_pt1 | contig 15547 bp, 21 predicted proteins | sample Poulit2012_FD_76344 | JGI IMG/M metagenome (GOLD analysis project Ga0079225, IMG submission 76344) | Agricultural soil microbial communities from Georgia to study Nitrogen management - Poultry litter 2012 | ecosystem: Environmental > Terrestrial > Soil > Agricultural land | place: USA: Georgia... | reverse complement strand
CTCCGGGGATGTAGACCTTCGTCGACCCGTCCGCGCACTGGCGGCGGAAGTCGTCGGAAGTGTTCGTGTTGTCCGTCGACGAGAACGCCGCAGGGCAGTCGTCCACATACCCAGCAGCGGGGCCGTGGACGGGGCGCATGCAGTCATCGAGCAGGAACAGGCCGACGGCCTGGATCCGCCCGAGGTCGGGAGTCTGGCAAACAGCCATGTTAGATCCTTTCGGTTACGGGGCCGTCGGGCAATCGCCGACAGGGACGGTGAGGGAGATGTTCACGCAGGGGTCGAACGCGACGATGCCCGCCCGGAGAGCGAACGCCTCGTCATCGTTCGTACGGTGCCCGACCGCGGCGTGGACATCGGGAACAGACGTTCCCGCCCACACCGGGCCGGTCGCCCAGACCCGGCCCGCGTCGAGGCCCGCGTAACCGGGGCTGATGATCCAGCGGGCGCCGCTCGGCGAGCGACCGTCGTTGTTCATCATCCCCGCGTCACGGAGCGCCGCCGCGGTGCGCGGGCTGGCGTGGAGGAAGTAGCGCGAGCCGAAGCCGGTCATCGCGACCTCCTCCTCAAGACATCCGATCCCCGCCACGACATCACCCGCTGCGCCGAGGTCCGTCGAGTCGAGGAAGGATGCCGCGCCGGTCCCGACCTGATCGGTTGCGAGCTGCCGCCCCAGCGCCCACTCGGTGGTCGCGTTGAGACGAGCGAGCGCGAACTCCTCGTGGTCGAGTTGGCTGAGGGTCGAGCACGTCGATCCCTGCTCGATCGGGAACGCCGGGAACTCCGCGACGCCCGCGCGATGAGCGACGTCGACCGCCGTCACGCACTTGTCGCGGAGGATCGGCTCCCCACATCCATAGAACGGGATCGCGAGGCCGCGCTCCCATCCGTCCGGGGCGGGGAGGGCTGCGGCGAGCAGCCCTCCCTGTCGCGGTGTCGACTGCGCGGGAAGGTCGACCACCTGCGCCAATGATGCGGCCATTGCGGTCTCCTCTCAGTCAGTCGTTAGGTCAGGAGCCCGAGACGCAGAACGCGTCGTCGCAGACCGTGACCGGGATGTCGATCGCCTTCGCGTTGCAGCCGCGGGCCAGGAGGCCCTCGAACGACTCCGCGAACGCGCTGACCTTGTTCTGGCGGTTGGAGTCCATGTCGCGGATCTCCGTGCCGAGGTCGAGCGTGCCGCCGTCGAGGTACGTGAAGTACCCGTTCGGCGCGAGGACGGTGTGCGCCTCGTCGAGGAAGTTCGACAGCGGGCCGTCGACCTGCCCGTTCGGCTCCAGCGGGTCGAGGTCGAGCGACCAGACCGGGCGGACGCCCTCGTTCGCGAACGCCGAGGCGATCAGCGCGTCGGTCACGTCCGGGTTGTCCACGCCCGACAGGCGGCGAGCACGGAGGTCCGAGCGGATCGCGTTGAGCAGCCAGAACGGCGCGAAGAAGTCGAGCTGGACATCCGCGAGACGCTGGTCCTGACGGATCGCCGCGCTCGCGCGGCCAACCGTGTTCAGGAGCGTCACGTAGATCGAGCCCGTGTCCTCGACGGTGTGCGTCGTGGTGACGCCCGCCCGCATCTTCTCGAACAGCGAGACCTCAGCGACGCGCGACTGGAGCGCGGCGACGGCGCGGAGGTGGGCGGTCCACTGCTCCGGCGAGAAGCGCTGCTGGAAGTTGCCGATCGAGAGGCACGAGTAGATCGCCTCGACCTGCGCGCGGTCCTCTTCCTCGCACTCAACGTCGAAGCACTGCTTCCACGTCGTCTCGTCGTCCGGGTCGACCGCGAGGTCGTCGTCGCACGTCCACAGCGCGGCGCCGGAGTCCGGCAGGCACACGGCGGGGTAGAACGAGACCGCGCCGCGAGTCGCGCCGAAGGACGGCAGGGCGTCGCGGATCGGGCGCTCCAGCGAGGCGTTCACGGGGTTATCGTAGATCGGCTGGGCGAGCGAGCAGCAGCCACCGGCAGCGGTCACGGCCTCGGGGCTCGTGAACGCATCGAGCAGGCGCGTGTTCTCGTCGATCCGACCGGGGAGCTTCTCCGCGAACTGCGTGTCGACCTGGAGGAGGGAGTTACGGCCCGCCTTCTTGGTCCGGCGCGTGCTGTTGGAGAACGCCTTGCCGATGTCGTGCCACGTCGCGTCGTTCTTGACCTCGCCGTCGAGCGTGAGCGTCTGGCTCGACTTCGGGGCCTCCGGCTCCGGCTCGCGGTCGGTGACGACGAGGCCGAGACGAGCGACGGCTTCGGCGGCGGAGAGGGCGCGCTTAGGCTCCTCCGGCGTCTCGCCGTCCTCGGTGTCTGCCTCCAACTCGGCGTCGGGGTTCGGGATGCCTTCGAGGACCTCGTCGGCCTCGCTGGCGGACTCCGCCTCAGCAGCCTCGGCTTCCTTGACCGCGGCGTCCGCGGCCTGGTAAGCGTCGCGGAGGGTGACGAGCGACTCCAGGTCACCCGATCCCTTCGAGGCGTGGAGCGTACGTGCGATGGTGTCCCGCGCGCTCGCCAGCTCGGCGGCGGTGGGGGTCTCGTCGGTGCCGACCTTCGCCAGAACGGCGAGTGCCTCTGTGATGCCCATGAGATTCTCCTCGTGTGTTGGGAAACGAAAAACGGATGGATCCGGGGGATCCACCCGCTTATCGCCGTTCAGGCTCGCGCTGATCGTACCACGTCATCCCTCCGGAAGATCATCCGGATTGGGAATGTCATTGACCACCGTCCCGACGATCAAGGCGAGAGCCTTCTCGATCCGCTCCAGCCGCGATACCGCGTCCGCCCACTGTTCGGGGGTGACGGCCTCGTAGGTCTCATCCGTGAACTCGGTGATGACCTCCAGCTCCTCGGAGCCTTCGACCACGACCGGGTCCGTGATCCCCATCTGCAGCTCCGCCTCTCCCGCGCTCGCGGTGACCGGCCACGCGGGGGTCGGGACGAGATGGATCCCGACGAGCGTTCGGCCCGACCCCGACGGCCAGAGCTCGACCGACGGCGCCGACGCCTGCGCGCGGAGAAGATCGGCGGGGGAAGCGTCGGGCATGAGCACGCCGGAGAAGGCGAGCCCGTGGTTGTCCTCCCACGCGCGGACCATCGCGAGAGTGCGGTTCGCGTTGTCGCGGTGGTTGCCGGTGTCGGCAGCCGCGACGCCTCGACGAGCGAGCCCGGTATCGAGATGCGCGCCGCCCATCGTCAGCGCCCCGACCCGGACCGTCTCGCCGTTATCGAGCGTGACCGCCGCGCCCGTGTGGAACCCGCGGTGCGCCTTGTCGACATCGCCGGGGTACTGGAAGCACGAGCCCATGTCGCTCCGGTGGCACACTCCGCGCGGAGCCGCGTGACCCCAGACGCGCCGCATCCCGTTCGCGTCGGGAGCGTCGACGTGGACCGGCTCCGCCGCCTTCGACCGAAACGGCTGGAAGTAGCGGGCAGGGAGCGCGCCCTTCGCCGTGGCCGACGCGGCGGCGGTGACCGCCTCCTCCTGGACCGGGACGGGGCGGAGCGCGCTGTCCTCGCCCTCGATCCGCCAGAGCTTGTCGATGTAGCCGACGGTCATGCCGGTGTGGTCGCCGTCCTGCCGGTCCCAGATGATCGGGATCGGGAGGAGGTCCTCGTCCCACTGGAGCGAGCCGAACGGCAGGCGCCGCGCGTCTCCGGTCCAGGTCCCCTCGAACACGAGCGGGCCTTCGACCGTCCCGTCGTCGTTCAGCGTGATCCGGGCGTCGGAGAACGCGGGGGTATCGACGATCGCGACGTGGCGGGGTCGGGAGAGGATCCGCTCCTCCAGCGCCTCCAGTTCGCCGCAGTCGTCGTCCTCCCAGCACTTGTCCGACGCGGCCTTGATCTCCGCCTCGCTCGGCATCGTCGAGGGGTCCATGTCGTGCGCGATGCTGACGCCGACGGCGCCCTCGCGGAGCAGCTCCTTCACGCGGACGATCGCGGCCTGGGTCTCCGGGTCCTCGGAGTTCGAGAGGCGACCGGAGCCGTGGATCGCGGCGGTCTGCTCGGTGTCGCGCTGCTCGTCCTCGCCGCCCTCGGCGAACTCCTCAGCGTCCGCGGCGTCCTCGCTCGCGACGATCGCGGGGTTATCCTCGACCGCCTCGACTTCTACGTCCTCGGGGTCAGCGCCGTCGGCGAGGTCGTCGGACGGGCACTCGCCGCACGTCGCGAACTCGTCGGCGTCGGCCTCCAGCCACGCGAGGAGCTTCTCCTGCGTCTCGGCGTTCGGGAGCTTCCCCTGCTTGAGGCGGGAGAACATCGCGGAGTGGACGCCGAGCGCGTTCGCGACCTCCGTCAGGCTGAGGGTGTCACCGCCGCGAGCTTCGCCGAGCTCTACGCGGCGACGGTCAACGGCTTCCATGAGCAACTTCGGGTCCATGCGATCCTCCGGGTCGAGTCTTGCAGGGAGGGTATCACGGGTCTTGCACGTTTGCAGAGGTGCCTGCGGGAGTCGAACCCGCCTCAACGGTTTTGCAGACCGTTCCCTAACCGATCGGGCAAGGCACCGGGGGGTCAGCGGCGGCGACCGGGGCCAGGGACGAACCTACCCCCTTCGCCCCGGAAGATCGTCCGGAGGCTACACATACAGTGGTCACCGTTGACATCGGCCTGAGGGATGTGGCCGTCGAAGCCTTCGATGTCGTCGGCGAACTTCCGATTTTGCGCGCGGTGGTCCTCGTAGACTCCGCCCTTGAGACCGGGGCGCCACGTCCAGCGGTAGCCTGCAACGGTGATCCCGCCCTTTTGCAGCGCCTCGATAACGGCCCGGCCCATGCCCAGCCCCATCCGCAACGGCGCGGGGCCTGCCACTACTCAGCCCCGCCAGCGACAGAAATGACCTCGACCCGGCGCGCCGCGGGGAGCGACTGCGCGATCGGCGACGAGAGGGTCGAGAGAATGTGCTGGGTCATCAGGTCGGTCAGCAGCTCGGAACTCTCCTCGACCATCCGGGGAGTGAACTCCGGCGCCAGCTCCGCGCCGAGGATCTTCGTGATAGTCGACTGCGCGCCGGTGACGCGCGAGTCCCACCAGGAGGTGAGCGGCTCCAGCGCCCCCTCGATCACGGTCTCGATATGGACGCCGAGCCCCGTCAGCCCCTCCTCGCCCATGTGCGCGGCGACCTCAGCGTTCGTCAGGTCGGACGGGATCGCCGACTTCGACGTCGCGCGCGACCGGACCGCGGCGCCGAGCTTCTCCCGAGCGCGCTCGGTCGACATCTGAGTCGCGCCGCCGAGCTCGGCCAGCAGCGTGGCGTCGATGTGCTCCAGCGCCTCGCTCAACTCGGAGAGGGTCGTGACCTCGCCGGGATCGATGTCCTCAGACAGGAGACGCCGGAACGTCGGGGGCATCTGCTCCGCGCCGACGATCGCGGCGGCAGCGTTGATCGCCTCGTCCGCGGCATCGTTCGCGGGGTCCGTCTCCGGGACGGGCGGCGGGGAGCCGTCCTGCGCGGGGCGCGACGCGGGGACGTACTCGGTCCCGTCGGTGACAGCGCGGATCTGCGCGACGACCTCCGGCAGACCGGGACTGATGAGGAGCGACGGGGCCTGGGCGACCATCGCCAGCGCCGCGTCGACGGCGGGATCGGTGGTCGTCTCGTCCGCCAGGTCCTCCTCCTCCGGCTTGGCGCGCGGGGGGATCCCGAGCGTCTCGCGGAGGTAGTCGACGGTGACGGCGTCGCGGTCGAATGCTTCGAGGACGTCGGAGATCGAGTGTCGGCGCGCGAGGATCTGCGTCGGGTCGGGGACGACTTCGATCTCCCCGTAGTCGGGGAGGAGGAGCGCGAGGGCCTCGGAGGGGATCTTCGCAACGCGGATCGCCATAGGCTCGATGTGCGCCCGGTAGCTCTGCTCCTCGACCTGGAACGCGGTCGCGCGGGACGCGGCCTGCATACCCAGCAGAACCTCGGGCGGGACTGGGAGACCGTAGGCGAGTCGCTGGACGAGCTTGTCCATCCGCGCGTCGACCTTGTCGTCATAGGGGAAGTCGGGGATCAGGAGGCTCAGCCCCTTCATCCCTTGGCCGGACTGTTCGACGAGCTCCGCAGGTCCGCGGAGGACGGCCATGCCGACGTCGTCCGGGTCCTTCATCGGCTCGTGGATCATCGCGTCGAGGTCCTCCCAGAAGTCCTCGCCCGTGCCGTTGGCGACGCTGATCCCGTCGGCGACTCCGAGGATGCCGCGCATACCGACACGGTTCGACGACTGGGAGCGCGAGAGTCGGTTCAGCCAGTCCATGTCCTCCAAGATCGGGAGGACGCCGAAGATCGGGGCGTCGGGGTCCGATGGGCTCGCGGGGTGGGGGTAGAGGCCGCGGATCGCGTGGAGGCTGCGCTTGAGGAGATCCTTCCGGTCGGGGTGGATGACCGATACGACCTCCCAGACCTCCTCGGTGCCCTCGTCCGTCGGCTCCTCACGGACCGTGTAGAACAGCTCGCCCGCGACGTAGAGATTCGTAGTCACCTGGCGGACGGTCGACTCCTTCCACCCGACGACGTCGAGGAGCTCAGCGCTCGCGTTGACGGGGTGGTCGGGCTCCTCTGGGTCGTCCTGCTTACTGTTGGAGACGATCGGGGCAACCCCGTCGCCGGGGGGCGTGATCCTCCAGTCCTCCGACCCGTCGACGGTGACGCGCCAGCCCATCCGGGACATCTGATCACTGGCCCAGCCGACGATGTAGCGGACCTCGCCGACCTGCCGCCCGCGGCGGACGTTGGACGAGTTGCCGAACCCGCGCGGGAGTCCGTAGAAGCCCCAGGCGTCGAGTTGCTCCTGACTCGCTCCGTCGTCTTTGCCGTGCTCAGCGAGCGATCCTGTCGCCATGTCGGGGGCTCCTAGTTGTCGAGGGGTTCACCATCGTCGGGGATAAGCGTACCAGCGACGCCGACGATCGCCGAGGCAGCGAGCCACGTCAGCGGCGTCGAGGCCCAGCCCCACGCTCCGGTGACGGCGTGCGCCCCGAGGGTGAGCGCGAGCGCGATCCACGCCCCGGCGCACCACGGGCACGCGAGGAAGCTGTAGACCGCGGGGCGGCGGCGGAGGGGGCGGAGCGCCCACATGAGGAACGGCGGGGAGGTTCGCGCGATGACCCACCAGACCCACAGCGCCGCGAGGCCGATGACGGCGACGGACTGGATCACTCCTCGTCCTCCGGCCAGAAGCTCGCGAGAGAGGCGATCTGACAACGAGCCAGCGCCCACGAGCACGACGACCCGACGCGACGGAACGTGACGGTCACCGGGTCCTCGTCTCCCTCGGGGGCGAGCGTCATCGATCCCTTGTGGACGCTGAGCTCGTCGAAGCGCATGACGTGATCCGGCGCGCCCTTGCGCGTGAACACCGCGGCCTCTCCCGTGTCGGAGATCAGGAGCCGCGACTTCTTCACCGCCCAGTCGGGGTGAGTGACGCGGGCGATGATGTCGTGCTTGATCTTTCGGGTCATGGGAAGTCCTCTCTCCGTACTACGGCAGTGTACCGCCCCCGCCTCTGAGGGGCAGCGGGGGCGGTACGGTCGGGGGCGGGGTTAGTTGACGTCTACCCAGGCCATGACCGTGCGGAGCAGGTGGTTGTAGTCGCCGCTGGTGGCCTCGTTGCTGAACTCCTGGATCTCGTCGGTGTCGACTCCGGCGCGGATGAGGGCGGTGGTGGTGCGGCCAAGGATCGCGAAGGCGTTGCCGTCCTGGCCGATGAGGTTGACCGTGATGTCCGGGTACTTGGTGTCCATGATGTCCTCCAGGGGTGGGGCGGGTCAGTGGATCGGGGTGAGGTCGCGGATGTCGACTATGCGACTCCCGCGCGTCGTCATCACTTCGGCGAGTTCTAGGCTGACGTGCCTGCGGAATGAAACGGCGTCATGGTTCGCCCCGTAGGGTGCCGTGACCGTGCGGTTGATGGGGGCGACGTCGGCCTCGCCGGTGTAGCGCAGCGGCTGGCCTGCGGTGAAGGTCATCTCGGTCACCGTCCCGATCAGCGGCGGAGCGCGGTCGGGCGGAAGGCGAGGTACTCGTCCATCGAGAAGCCCTTCGCGTGGTAGATCGTGGCGTACTCGCCCGCATACTGCGCGGCGTCCTCGCGGAACAGGAGGATCTCCTCGAAGTAGATCGCGGCCTTCTTCCAGACCTCGGCGCGGATCTCGCGGGGGGTGAGGGTGGCGGTTGCGGTGGTGGTGGTGGTGGTCATTTCGTCCTCCTGGGTTGGTGTGTAGTACTATTGTAACACACATTAGGGGGAGAAGTTACAGACCGCCGCGCAGCGCCGCGCCGAGAGACGAAGGGCGCCGAGCGCTCGGGGGAGGTCCGGCGCGGTACAGCGTCGCCTTCCCTCCGGTCAGCAGATGGTGGCACGCCCAGACCATAGCGTCGAGACGGTCGGGGCTCTCGCTCTCGCCGGGCACCCATTCCGTCAGCTCCGCCGTCAGCTTCGCCAGCGCGTCGGGGCTCTCCGGCGCGATGTGCGCCGCCTGCTCATCCGCCTCCCACAAGGCCGAGATCGGTTCCGCGCGGGTTTTCTTCCCCACCGCCGCGTGGACCGTCGAGAGCGGGAGCGACGGCGCCGCGTTCCGGAGGACTTCCTTCACCATCCGCCCGCCCTGGTTGATCTCCGCGACGACCGACGCGCCGTAGTCTGCCGCCGCCGTCGCCACGCGCAGCGCCCACTGGTGGGGGGTCGCGTCGGTGACGGAGTAGTCGTCCAGGACGTAGAGGTGGCCGTCGTCCCCGCGCCCGACGACGACGATCCCGCACGTCCCCGCCCCGCTCGGGGGGTCGACGCCGACAACGACCTTCCCGAGGGTATTGACAAGCTCCTGCCGGTCAGCGACGGGCACCGCGGAGCGCTCGATGTCGCTATGCGCCCACAGCGCGCCCTCGACGTCGTCGACGACCTCACCGAGGATCTCCTGCCGGTACAGGCGCGTCCCTTTCAGCGCCTCCGCGTAGCGGCGATAGGCGTCCGGAGTGTGCGGGTTGTCGTGCGTGGTGGCCCGCGTGACCTCGACCGTCTCGTCCTCCAACCACGCCTTGAACACGGGGACGGGGCGGGGGGTCGTCGTCGCCGCCCAGCGCGGGAACGGGAGGCGACGGCCTCGGCGGGAGAGCGCCGCCTGCTGCGCGGCGTCCGTGAGCTGCGGGTTCGCCGCGGCCTCCTCGAATAGATCAAAGTCGATGTTCGTCAGCGCGCGGAGGCGGTCGACGTCTCTCAGGGACGGCGTCCCGACGAGGAACAGCTTCGACCCGTTCGGCCACTCGACGCGTGCGCCCTCGACGCCGCTCGGCTTGAACTGCGCAGTCGGGTCCGCGGCGAGGATCCCGCTGTCCGGGTCGAGCACGACGCCGTTCACCGCGTCGGAGAGGGTCGGGGCGATGATCCGCGCGCGCAGGCCAGGGACCGTCCGCGCGTACTCCGCCAGCAGCCGCGCGCCGGTCATCGTCTTGCCGACCCCGCGCCCGCCGGACAGGACCCACCCCTCCCAGTCCCCCGACGGGGGCACCTGGTGAGGGAGCGGCGTCCAGGCCGCGAGCGGCTCCTCCGGCTCCTCGACGCTCAGCGCCCCGATGAGGTACTCCGCGTACGACGGAGGGAGGGACGACACGAGCTCCTCCCGCTCAGCGGGGTCTAGGTCCGCTAGCGCTAGGAGCAGCTCGTCGTCGGTCATGCCCCGATCGTACTACGTAGCCTTCACCGGCTCCTCCCGCGGCTGCCCCAGGCGCCCCGCCTTGCGGAGGGGGTTGAGGATCGTCTTGGCGACGACCCAGCCGAGCAGCAGGTAGGCGAGCGTCGCCCACAGCTTCCCGACCATCTGGCCGGGGAGGGCCGGGGTGATCGCGCCGAGGCCGAAGGCGATGCCGAGGAAGATGACCGAGTCGGCGAGCGCGCCGACGACGTTCGACGCGACCACCGCCAGCGCCCAGCGCTTGTCGCCGATGATCGAGCGGTTGCGGATCGGGGTGTAGACGGCGAAGTCCGCGAGCTCAGCGAAGCCGAAGGCGAGGGCCGCGGCGATCGCGATCTGGGGGTCGCTGACGAGGAACGACACGATAGTACCGAGGAGGATCATGACCACGACCGCCCACCGCCCCAGCGCGTCCTGCACCGCGTCACGGGAGGCGAGCATGACGCCCGCGAACAGCGTCCCGGCGGTCGCCTCGAAGCCGAAGCCGACGGGGATGAAGCCGTAGTCGGTCGTCACCACGTTCGCCGCGATCAGCGCGCCGAGGACGAGGAGACCGGCGATCACGCCCACGACGATCCGGGCGGGGGTGATCTGGGAGCCGTCGAGAGGCCGGAGCCACTTATCCCCCCACCCCCTAACCGTGTCCTCGGGGAGACCGTTGCGGGGGTGCGGGGAGAGACTCATGAGAGTGCCTTTCGTTAGATGAAGCCTCGGAGAAGGTAGGAGGCTGGAGCGTGAGCTCGGAGGCAGTCTACTCCCCGTCAATACTCCACGCGCAGGTCGTACTCCGCCCACGCCTCGAACGGCGCGTTTCGCTCGGGGAGCGGATCTGCGACGACCTCGCTCATCGTGACCGTCGACAGGCCCCCGGTGAGCTGCTCGTAGAACACGCGGTCATCGAACCCCGCCGCGGCTGCGTCGTGCTCCGTCGCGGCGTACACGATCCGGTCCACGCGCGCCCACAACGAGGCCGTCAGGCACATCGGGCACGGCTGGCAGGAGGTATAGAGCACGGCGCCCGAGAGGTCGAACCCCCACTGGCCCGCCGCCTTCCGGATCGCCGATACCTCGGCGTGCGCGGTCGGGTCGTTGTCGAGAGTCACGCGGTTCGTCGCCTCGACCGTCTGGCCGTCCGGCAGGACGATCACCGCCCCGAACGGGCCTCCGCCCTCGACGGCTGAGAGGCGGGCGATCTCAACGGCGCGCTGCAAGTGGTTCATTCTGATCCCAATCCTCGGGAGGCCCGACTAGACCTCATCTAGCATGTACTCGCAGTGCTTGAGACACAGGTCAGGCACCCTCCCCAGCGTCCGCAGGTGCGCGTGCAACTGCTCGTAGTACGCCATGCTTTTCCGGGGGAGATGCTTAGCGGGCCAGATCACGCGCACGTCCTCGGGAAATAGTCTCCGAGTCTGCCTGGCGTATTCCTTCGACCCGAGATTCACGACATAATCTCCGGGAGCGAGCTCCAGCCGCCCAATCATAGCTCTCAACGAGTCATCTGACATCGTATCTTCGTACCCCCAGTGCGAGTCGTATGGCCCTGGGATCATGTCTCCGGGGAGCAGAAAGCCGTACTTGTTCGACAGGATTACCCGCCCCCTTTTCGGTTTCAGAAGGTAGGCGGTTTTGCCTTGAAGCCTGACGAAGGAGCCGGTGTAGAACTCATCGGCGCGCTGAGCTGTTTGTGACTTCCCGGCACCGCATGTCGTGATGACGTAAGCCGGTCTGCTCATGCTCAATCCTCCTCGTAATCCGTCAGATCATCGACGCCTGCCAGCTCGAACGCCCAGCGGCGCTCCACGCACGTCCCGCACTGCCCGCACTGGCGCGCTCCGCCCTGGTAGCAACTCCACGTAAGGGTCAGGGGCGCGCCGAGGACGGCCCCCTCCCGCACGATCTCGACCTTGTCGGCGTCTATATAGGGGGTGACGATTTTCGTCGCGTAGGCGGCGCGTACGGCCTCGCGGTACGGGTCCCAGAACGACGGGCGACAGTCGGGGTAGATGTGATGATCGCCGCCGTGGACGCCCAGCCACACCTCCCCGCCCTCCCCCGCTCGGCTCACGGCGAGGGAGGCGAACAGCATGTTTCGGGCGTGGACGACGGTGGAGCGCATCGTCTCGTCCTCGTAATGACCGAGCGGCACGTCGCCGTCTCCGAGGAGCGCGCCGCCGGTCAGAAGGCCGGTGACGTCGATCACCTCGTGGGGGACGCTGAGAGTCTCGGCGACGCTCGCCGCGGCCTGCAGCTCCACGCGGTGCGTCTGGCCGTAGTCGAAGGATAGGGCGATGACCGGGAGGCCGGGCTCGTCGAGCGCGCGGGCCAGGGTGACGGTCGAGTCGACGCCGCCGCTGAGGACTACTACTCGGTTAGTCATTGGTCTTTCCTACCTCCTGGACGATCGATTTCCCTGTCGGCGTCACCGACATGCCCTGAGCTCCGAACGCCTCGCCCATTGCCCCGACCGATAGGGGGCCTGACCGGGGGAGTGAGCTGGAACCGTCGGGGGAGTACATTCTTGTGTCGTGCCCTAGACCCATCGCCCCGACCTGTAATGGACCCGTATCCGGGTCGAGGAGCACCTCAGGAGACGCGTTTCCCGTTACCGAAACCGCTGCAATCTGATCCGGTCCGACACGCCCTCTCCCGATCTTGTCCGCGAGCAGCGCGGGCGCGCTGACCGCCTGACGCCGCTGGAGCCACGAGGCGTAGAGCTGGACTGCGCGGAGCGCGACTCTCCCGAGCGGGCGCCTGTTCTCCGGCGTCGATCGGGAGATGAGCTTCCAGTCGACGTTGTACGTCTCGCGCAGGAGGCGGGCGTGCTTCGCGAGGTCGCGACCGTTGAGGTCGACGCCGAAGAACCGGCCCTTGCGCGGGTCCCAGAGCCGGAGCGTGCCGAAGCGGAAACACGAGGAGAAGCCAGATGAGTCAGTCGACCACCAGGGCAGGTTATCGACGAGGAACGGGTGGGAGATCCCCCAGCCGTGGAAGCGGACGTGAGGGTGATGATCGCGCGCGTGCCGGTGCATCTGGAGGCACCAGCGCATGAGCCGGTCCTTCTCCGACGAGTAGGGGACCATCCCGCCGAGGCCGATGAGCGTTGCCCCCTCCTCAGCGAAGCGGTCGAGAGACGCGGTGCCCTCCCCGTAGTGCAGCGTCGGGACGAGCTCCAGCCCGTCTCGCCTCGCGGCGATCCAGTTCTGGTACGACGCCTCAGCGTCTCCGATCACGTCGAGCGCGGCGGTCCAGAACAGCGCGTCTCGCCAGCGGTCAGCCCAGGCGTGGAACTCCTCCCGGTCGATCGGCACGCCTCCGGACATGGCGCTGAACGCGCCGGAGTCCCCGATGATCCGCGTCCCCCACTCCTGCACCTTCGCCATGTCGATCGCGTGGAAGTAGTGGTAGCTGCAGAGGATGTCGGTGGGGACGTCGAGCACGGTGACGTCTCCCGGCTGATTGATCCCGGTCATGTCTCCTCCTGGAGTAGGGGCAGATCGCCCACTGAGATCGCCGCGAGGTATGCGGTGAACGGCTTACGGTGCCGACCCTCGACGTACCGCACGAGCCTTCGATGAGACTCGACGGACAGCCTGAGTAGCGCGTCGTCGTCCTGAGATAGGTCGGGCCAGTCCGCGAGCTCCACGCCGTAGCTTCTGAGGACGTCGGCGTGCCTGCCCGCGCTCCGGTACGTCGAGACGGATCCCCGGCGGCAGTCAACCCCGACCCAGCTCCGGCCCTTCACCGAGAACAGGCTGAGACGCCTCCCGAGTACCAGAGGTAGCTTCCAATATGTCGAGTCGGCTGAGTCGAACGGAAGGCGGTCGAGCAGATACGGCGTCACCGCCCCGAGAGCGTGGAAGCGGAGGTGAGGCGCCTCTCGCATGATCGTCGCCGCCCAGCCCGCGAGGCTGCGCATAGCAGACCGCCGCTGGAGGTGGGCCATGCCCCCGAGGTTCACCCACTCCCCCGGATCCATGCGCTCGAAGTATCGGCGGGCGTCCTCGACGGACACTCCTAGGTGGATAGTCGGCTCCACCCTCGCGCCGCTCTCGCGCTGCGACGTCCAGTTGCGGAAGCTCGCCTCCGGATCCCCGATCACGTCGAGGCCGATGAACCGAGCCTCGGGGTGACCCGACTGGAGCCTGAGAACCGCCTCAGCGTGGGCGATGGGCTCGACCTTCGCGGCCCCCCGGAACACCGACCAGGCGCCGCTATCGATGATCACGGGGAGGCCGCGGGAGGCAGCGAGGAACCGTGCGGCCCCCGCCTCCCCTCCGGCGTACGAGATCAGCCCCCCGAGGCTACTGCTCAATGTCATGCCCGCAGTTCGGGCACGTGATCGGCCCTCCCCCGGCGGAGATCGATCCAGTGAAGTCCCCCTCCCGCGGGGGGTGCTGCTCAGCGAGGTCGTCAAGGCTCGGCGGCTCCTCCCGCGTGAGGTACTCCAGCGCCTCCCGGTCAGCGTCCGTGAAGCCGACACCGACGAACGCCTCGTCGCCCCCGGCCTCGCTGAGGTCGTTGAGCAGCCCGAGCAGCTCCTCATCGACCCAGCCGCCGAGCTCCGTCGTGCGGTTGAGCGCGATCAGCGCGGCTGACGCCTCCGTATCGCTCCGGCTCGCCCAGCCCACGACGACCGGGACCAGCCACGAGCCGTCGTCCGCGACCTTCACGCCCTCGGGCGGGGTCTCGCCGCGCGCCTCACGGTCGGCGAGCGCCTGGCGGCGCCCGTGGCCGGAGATGATATAGCCGGTCCTCTCATCGCGGACGATCGGGTCGAGCATCCCGAACCGACCGATGCTGTCGTCGATGACCTCCCCGCTGTGGGCCTTCGGGTTCCGGGGGTTCGCGGACAGCTCGGCGACGGGGAGGTACTCCACGCGGCGGGGGTCTAGCTCGGTCATGACTGCTCCTCAGTAGTGGGGCCGGTGTATGGGTCCTCGTCGACGATCTCGGCGTCCTCGATGTCCTCCTCGCGGCGGGCCTGGATCGCGCCGATCTGCGCGAGGATGAACTCCCGCTTATCGTCGACCTCGACGGTCGCGGAGCGGCCATAGCCCGCCCGGTCGAGGATGTTCTCAGCCGCCCGGAGCTTGTCGCTGTCCTTGTCCGCCTGCGTCAGCATCCGCGCGAGCTGCGCGATCGCGGGGTCGACAAGCTCAGCGAGCCTGAGCTGCGCCTTCCGCTTGACCTGCGGCGCGGCGCCTCCGTGGAACTTGCAGACGTGCCCTCCGGGGATCGCCCTCTGCCCGCACCGGCCCCCGGACTTGTTGGTCGCCGTGCATCGTCGGGCGTCGGGGATACGGCTCGGGGTAGGGTCCGGGGTCCCCATAGGGTCGGTGTCGGTCACGGTGCTCACCTCGCGCTCACCGTACTACGGTTGCGGGGCTGGGCGGGGGACGCGTGGAGGTACTCCTCGACGGTCGGCGGGTAGAGCGTGGTCTCCGCTTCTTCGCGGGCACGCGCCCAGTCGTCGGGGTGGCGGGTCGCGAGGGTGAGCTGGGCGGCGCGGCGCACGCGCTGGGCGTAGCGGTTGCAGAGGGCGCACGCAGACCTCGCGTGACCGATCGGCGTCGCGGGACGGCCCTCGTCCTCGCACTGGGGGCAGTGGTTCTCGGCCATGCCCGATATCGTACTACGGTTTTAGATGGGGCTTGGGGGGTCCTCAGTTGTGCTCGGCGCGCTGTGCGCGGTCGGCTTCGATAGCCTCGATGATCTGGTCGCGGATGTAGCTGGCGCTGCACTCTTCGACATCACCCGCGTCGTTGCCGCCGATGTCGTAGTCGGAATCGGGGGCGATCGTGAACGCTTCCATCTGCTCGTCGGCGATCTGCTCGGGGGTCCTCATCGCGGCTCGCCCCCCTTCTGGAGGCGGCGGAGCTCTACGTCGAGCGCGGCCTG
>Ga0079225_10001024_pt1 | contig 15555 bp, 14 predicted proteins | sample Poulit2012_FD_76344 | JGI IMG/M metagenome (GOLD analysis project Ga0079225, IMG submission 76344) | Agricultural soil microbial communities from Georgia to study Nitrogen management - Poultry litter 2012 | ecosystem: Environmental > Terrestrial > Soil > Agricultural land | place: USA: Georgia... | reverse complement strand
TGGGATTATCTGGAGTTTATCGCTTCAGTTTTTGGCACTCCCAGGAAACGGTTTGAAACGAACGCAATGGAGTTGCTAGGAACACTTAGCCTGACACATGATGCGCATGATATGATTGAAAGTTATTCGCACGGAATGAAGCAAAAAATTGCGATATGCGGGGCGCTTGTTTCCGAACCGGATGTGTTTTTTCTCGATGAACCAACTGTCGGGCTCGATCCGAAAAGTGCACGCAGCTTGAAAAATTTGTTGCGCGACGAATGTGATAATGGAATGACTGTCTTTATGTCCACGCATATTCTGGAAATTGCCGAGCAGATGTGCGACCGGATCGGCATCATTTTTGACGGGGATATTATTTCTCTTGGAACGATGGATGAACTGAGAACACAAGGCGGCAGCACCGATCAAAGCCTGGAAGATATATTCCTCGAATTGACCGGTGGGGAAGACCAGCAAGACGTCATCAAGGGCATGGCCGAAAATGGTGATTCCCAATGATGAAGGCTCTTTTAAAAAATCAATGGAAGATATTTTGGAACACGGCGCGGACGCAGCCTAAGGTGAATTATATAAGCTATGTTGTGCTCTTTATTGTTTTTTTAATTCTGTTAAATTGGGTGGTCCGCGGGATATGGGCGATGGGGGACTCCATTACAGAACCTATTTTGGCGGGCATTTTATCTTAATTTAAATCTGTCGGTTTCATTATATTGCTTGGTCTGCCTCAGGTGTTTAAGCATTTATATTCAGCGACAGATTTAAATTTGCTGTTTACGATGCCTATTCCCACAAACTATATATTTTGGATTAAATATATACAGAGTTTTGTTGGTGTGCCGTTAATTCTATTTGTTCTTTATATTGTACCACTTTATGTTTACGGGTTGTTTACCGGTGCACATATATTGTATTACCCTGTAGTCCTTTTCACATTGTTGTTCGTCATCATGATTGGCTTATCGATTGCCTATTTATTGAACCTGATTCTGGTACAAATCATTCCGGCGTCGAGAGCAAATGAATTTATGTCGGTTATGAGTGTAATGGCTGGAATGCTGGTGTATGTTATCTTCCTGCTGCCGGGTAATACGAATGAAGAGCCGCTCTCGGAAGTGATTCTTTCCGGATTGCCTCTGTTTCCGGAATGGGTTCCTTTAACATGGGCAAGTAATGCCATTACATCGGCTGGTACAGGTTCATTCAGTTTTTTTGTGCCTTTTCTTTTGATGCTTGTTTTGGCTATTATTTTTATTCTGGTTACATCGGCGCTTGTAGACAGGGGATTTAGGACCGGCTGGGTGAAGCTGAGTGAAGGAAGTGGGAAAAAACGTAAAAAAAGCACAAAGAAAAAATCTGCACCTAAGCTGAATCATCCTGTTATTGCCGTTGGAAAAAAAGAATGGTTTTCCTTAAAACGCGATCTGCGGGAATGGCTTTCCTTTATTCCTATTTTCATTTTTATGTTTGTGTTTGTGTTCTCGGCATTTTTTTCCGGGGATGGGAATGTGAATGATCTGCGGGGATTTCCTGAAATAACTTGGCCAATCGCGCAGGTTTTATTATTATTTATATATGGGATGACCAATGCACAATTCGCAAGCTTTTCCATTGCCCGTGAAGCAAGATCTACGTGGATTTTGGAAATATTGCCGTTGTCGGGGAAAGAGATTGTTTTTGGAAAGCTATGGATCAGCTGGCTTGTTCCGTTTGTTCTTTTAACCGTGATTGAAATTGTCGCAGGTTTTTACCTCGGCTGGACAGCGGTTCAGTTTATTTGGGGGATTGCGATGAAAGCAGTACTTTCCGCCGGCTTAAGTGGGATCGGTATGTGGTTTGGAGCGATAGGGGCAAAATATAACCCGGAAAATCCGCAGAACCGTTTGCGATTTGCCCCGGCATTGCTCATGATGATCGCATCATTTGCCTATCTTTTTGCGGTATTAATACCATTCGCCATCATGTTGATACCGGCAGAGGCAGCGGAATTTGTCGGCGAGGTTGGAAACATGGACGGGTTTATTGGTACTGTTGCCGGTGTTATTTATACAGTACTTGTGTGGAAAGAATCAAGCGCGGTCTTGGTTATGGTAGGAGGATTCATTTTAATGCTGGCCGTTTCCCTCGGTGTTGCATACTTGTCCGCGCTGTTAAGTGCACGCAGGATAGAGGATGGTATTGACATTGAAATGGTCCAGTCCGCTGCTGCAAAGCCATTGTTTAGCAAGCGTTCCGGTGGGCTATAAATAACAAAAATCCTTATTGTTATGCAGTCTTTCCGACTGCTTGCAATAAGGATTTTTTTATAATACGTGGGAAGTATAAAAATTGTTCAGCTGTATTGCTGAAGATCAAAAAAAATGATATACTAAAGGAGTGACTTCAAGAGTATAAATAAAATTATCCATTTTAATTATATCATTAATTAATTTCGAAGTCAACAAAAAAGCGAAAAAATTTAAACGGGGTGGATGCAATGAGCCAGGATAAGGAAGGCCGCGCCGCAGAACAGCAGCGAATCGAGGGTGTTATTCAAGAAATCAATAAAAAGGAAGAAAAAATTCAAGTTAAATCTGCGGGTTTGAAAGATAGTGTGATTGAACTCCGCAGAAATTTTTGGGAAGATGTCACGGTTAACTTGGATGAACCGGATGATGTCATTGAAACGCATGCAAGTATGAAGCAGCAGGCGGAGCTCTTGTCAGAACGAGAAAGAACGCATGGGCAATTTTCTAAAGAACTAAAAACCCTAAAACGTTTAAAGGATTCACCCTATTTTGGCCGTGTTGATTTTAAGGAAGAAAAGGATAAAGAAGCAGATCAAATCTATATAGGCATCGCATCGCTCATGGATCATAACGAAGAAGACTTTCTGATCTATGATTGGCGAGCCCCCATATCAAGTATTTATTATGATTTTTCCCCGGGCCGGGCGGAATATGAAACAATGGATGGTCCGATTAAAGGGGATATGACGTTAAAACGGCAATTTATTATTAGACAGGGTGAGCTCAAAGGTATGTTTGATACTGGAGTATCGATAGGCGATCCCCTTTTGCAGGAGGCGCTTGGAAATAATGCCAGTACTACAATGAAAAGTATTGTAGCAACGATTCAAGAGGAGCAGAACAAAATTATCCGCAATGAACGAAGCAGTCTTTTGGTCGTCCAGGGAGCGGCAGGAAGCGGGAAAACGTCTGCTGCTCTGCAGCGTATTGCTTATTTGATGTATCGATACAGGGGTCAATTAAATGCTGATAATATGGTTCTTTTTTCTCCTAATCCATTATTTTCAAGTTATGTTGCGAATGTACTCCCGGAGCTTGGAGAGGAAAACGTTAAACAAACCACGTTCCTGGACTTTCTGGAAGAAGGTATTGGTAAAGAGCTTACCATTGAATCTTCATTTAAACAGATGGAATATGCGTTAACAGGGGAAGGAAGTAATGACTATGAGATTCGAATGAAAAATATTACATTGAAGTCGAGTGCGGATTTCAAACAGGTGATCGAGGCATTTATTTTACGATTGAAACAGAAGAGCATCCATTTTAAAAATATCACATTCCAGAATCGCGTCCTTATTTCGAAAGAAGCGCAATATGATTATTTCTATGGTTTAGATGAACATATGGATATCCCAAATAAAGTGGAGCTAGTCTGCAGGTGGATCCTGAAAGAACTTCGGCAAAAGATGGAAGAGGAAAAGGACAAGGATTGGGTAATGGAAAAAGTGGAATTGCTTGATAAGGAAACGTATTTAAAAGCCTATTATCAAACGCAGGATCAGGACGACGTGAATGATGTGGATACGGAGGAGGAGATTTTGCGGGCGGCAGTGGTAAAAAATGTGTATTTGAAGATTAAAAAACGGGTCAAGGAATTTCAATTTGTTAATGTGGCGGCAACCTATCTGAAAATGTTTACCGATTGGAAGCCTGAAAATCAGCCGGATTATTGGGAAGAAATTAGTGCATTTACCACCTTTCATTTATCCAGGAAACATGTAATGTGGGAAGACGCTGCCCCGTATGCATATTTCAAGGGGTTATTACTGGGGCACCATGCTGACCGATCAGTCCGTCAGTTAGTGATTGACGAAGCGCAGGATTATTCAGCCTTTCAATTTGCTTATATAAAAGAGGTTTTTCCATATACACGAATGACCTTGCTTGGCGATGTGAATCAGGGGATTTACTCCTATGCAACAAAGGAAAATCCGCTCGCCCCATCGACTGTTCAGCGTAATCATGAACGGATCACACTAACAAAGAGTTACCGTTCTACAAAACAAATTGTGGAGTTTACAAAAGCTTTTGCACCTGGTGAAGAAGAGATTGAACCGTTTAACCGGGAAGGGGATAAGCCTTCAGTTCTACAGATAGAAAATAAAGATTTGATGAAGGTGCTGCTTGCAAATGTGGCTGCACTTCGAGACCGTGGATATGAGAGTGTTGCGTTAATTTGTAAAACAAAGCAGGAGAGCAACATGCTTTATGAGCTTTTGAAAGATGAAACGGCGGTTAAGAAGATTGATGAGGAAACTTTTGAATTTGAAAAAGGTTTACAGATTCTTCCTGTATATTTAGCGAAAGGGATAGAATTTGATGCGGTAATTATTCCCGATGCTTCAGAAAATAGCTATGAAAAGGAGTCTGATAGAACACTTTTTTATACGGCTTGTACCAGGGCAATGCATTCGCTTGTCATGTTGAGTAACGGTACTCCTTGCAGGTTTATTGGAGAGGCATCCGGGGATAAATATGATGTGAGTAGGGTATAGAGACATAGGGGCCAGCTTGCCTGTTCCCTATGTCTCTTATTTGTTATGAATTGTTATAGACCTGTGAAATTTCTTTTTCTGCTATTTCTTCGTTTGCTGACTCCAGTTTCTTGTGTTCGTCTACGGAACTTCCGGACGCTGCGTCCTCGGCCTGAAAAGGATGGTTGAATTTGAGACCATTTGTTACGCTTATTTCTCCGGCTTGGTTAGCCTCCGTTGGAAAGCTGAATTTCTTTTTCTGTTTTTGGCCCATTTTATCACCTCATTTTAGATTCTGCAGGGAGGAAAATATTTATTCCAACCTGATGCAGCATTTTATCAGCATTTTTATGGGAGGTTCAGCGCACGGAGGAATTTTATCAGTGTTTTTCTTGGAAGAACAGCGTGCAGAGCTATTTTATCAGCGAACAAAAGGATTTTATCAGCGCATTTTAGAATATATCAGCGAACAAAGGCATTTTATCAGCGCTTTTTTAGATTTATCAGCGAACAGGCTCAGTTTATCAGCGTTCACCAAAAATAACCTCCCCCCTCTGGGCATCCAAAGCGTAGTTCGGATTTTTCTGGTCCTTTGTTCATTAAATTGTTATAGGAACGCCACTCAATTGTCATTGGAATCCTCATTATAAGTGATTAAAATCATTTATACTGTGGGTATAGTGAAAACCAGGTAGACAGAGGAAGAATTACTTTCCCTGTGTTTCAAGAGAGGAGTTTGACTATTGCTTGAGATGGATCCGGTTTTAATGAGCAGGTTACTGACTGCATTTACACTTGGGTTTCATATCATTTTTGCCACGCTGGGTGTTGGTGTGCCTTTAATGATAAGTATTGCCGAGTTTATCGGCATTAGAAGAAATGACCCGCATTATCTCTTACTGGCAAGACGCTGGGCACGCGGGTTTGTGATAACAGTTGCTATTGGTGTCGTCACAGGTACTGCAATAGGACTGCAGCTATCTTTATTATGGCCGAATTTCATGCAAATTGCCGGTCATGTAATTAGTCTTCCATTATTTATGGAAGTATTTGCGTTTTTCTTTGAGGCAATATTTTTAGGTATTTATTTATATACATGGGATCGGTTTAAAAATCCTTATGTTCACTGGTCGCTCTCCATTCCTATCGTCATTGGCGGCGGAATGTCGGCTGTTTTCATTACAATGGTAAATAGCTTTATGAACACGCCGGAAGGTTTTTTCCTGAGTGGGGAAGGTGTTGCAGCAATAAACCCGCTTGAGGCTATGTTTAATCCGGCTACACCAACGAAGGTTTTTCATGTGCTGACCTCCGCTTATTTAGCGATAGCAGCGATACTTGCTGCGATAGCGGCTTTTCATTTGCTGCGGAAAAAAACTTCCAAATATCATAAAAAAGCGTTAAAGCTTACAGTTACTGTTATGTTTATTTTTTCACTGTTGACCGCACTCGCTGGTGATGTTTCCGCAAAATTCCTGGCAGAACATCAGCCGGAAAAACTGGCAGCTGCAGAATGGCATTTTGAAACAGAAGAAAATGCGGATTTAATATTATTCGGCTGGCTGAATGATGATAATGACCCGGTTGGAGTGATTCGACTGCCAGGGTTATTAAGCTTTCTTGCCCATGGCGATTTTAACAGTGAAGTTACCGGGCTGGAGGAATTTCCGCAAGAAGAAACCCCTCCGCTGATCGTTCACTATATGTTTGATTTAATGGTAACGATCGGGATGTTCCTGGTAGCTGTATCATTACTATATTTGATATTCAAAAAAGTGAAGCGGGTCAATGAGCATAGTAAATGGCTGTTGTGGCTGCTTGTGCTGAGTGGACCGCTTGGGATGCTGGCGATTGAGTTTGGCTGGCTTTATGCAGAACTGGGAAGGCAGCCGTGGATATTGCGCGGCATTATGACAGTGGAAGAAGGTGCTACATCCTCGGCTTATGTAGGGGAGATGTTTTTCTTGTTCCTTGGTTTATACGCAGTGCTCGGTACCATCTGTATTGTCGTGCTGCGCAAGCTATTCCGGAATAATCCTGCCGAGGAAGAGCTGGAGAAAAAATACCCAACGGTAGAAACGGAGGCTAAGTAATGGGCTATGAAATGATTGGGATTACCGTGTTATGGTTTTTCCTCTATGGTTATTTAATAGTAGCTTCTGTTGACTTTGGTGCCGGGTTTTTTGCTTATTATGCGAAAGTCACGAAAAAGGACCACATTATTAATCAGTTGATTGCCAGATATTTATCACCGGTTTGGGAAGTGACGAATGTATTTTTCGTTTTCTTCTTTGTCGGTATCGTTGGCTTTTTCCCTGATTCTGCCTATTATTATGGGACGGCTTTACTTGTACCGGGAAGTATCGCCATTATTTTGCTTGCCATCCGCGGTTCCTTTTATGCATTTGAAAATTATGGCTCGAAACAAAGCAATGTGTATATGTTTTTATACGGTGCTACCGGGCTGTTGATCCCGGCTTCCTTATCCACAGCGCTCACCATGTCAGAGGGCGGATTCATTGTGGAGGAGAACGGGCAAGTTTCGCTTCAATATATGGAACTTTTGACAAGCCCGTATTCGTGGAGTGTTGTGTTCCTGGCAATTGTTTCTGTGTTGTTTATCAGTGCCTCCTTTTTAACATTCTATGCGGCACGAGCAAAAGATACAGCAGCATTAAAATTAGTTAGGAAGTACGCTTTGTTTTGGGGGACGCCAACCATAGTTATGGCATTAACGACGTTTATTGCTTTAGGACAGCATAATGAAAGACATTACGAAAATATGATGGATTTGTGGTGGGTGTTTGGTTTATCGGTCGGATTTTTCATGATTGCTATGTGGCTTTTATTTGAAGGGAAACGTTATGGCCTTGCATTTATCAGTGTAATGCTGCAATTCTTCTTTGCGTTTTTCGGATATGGAATCAGTCATTTGCCATATATATTGGATCCTTATATCAATATTTATGAGCATGCGACCCATGAATCGATGGGGATTGCGCTTATCATTGCGTTTATCGCCGGGTTATTTTTGCTGATCCCTTCGCTGGTTCTATTAATGAAACTATTTTTATTCGATGCAGACTATGTAAAAGGAAAAAAATAATAGGAAGGGAGTACGGTTATGAGCTATATAAAAAAGGCAATGAAAAAACAGAAAAAAAGTCTCCTATCCCTGTTCTTGTTAACGGGTATCACAGCTGCGGCCATTACAGTTCAAGCGTACTTCCTTGTGGCTGTGATTGATGGTGTATTTTTACAAGAGGAATCGTTTAGGGCGCTTCTTCCGTTGTTAGGAGGGCTCCTTTTCGTTCTTTTTGTAAGGGCGCTTGGTAAATATGGAATTGGCTTAACAGGTGTGGCAATGGGTGTTCATGCAAAACGATACTTTCGAAAAAAGATTTTGCAAAAGTTTTCCAATAATCCGATGCAGGCTTCCCTTGATGCTCAATCAGGTAAAAAGACCAGTTTGCTGATGGATGCAGTAGATGAAGTGGATAGTTATTTCAGTGGTTATATTCCCCAGATCATTCAATCATCGATCATCCCGCTCGTTTTGCTTGTCGTTATTTTTACCCAGCACGCAAACACCGGTTTTATCATATTGATTACAGCTCCATTTATTCCTCTTTTCATGTTTATTATTGGTATGCAGACAAAGAAAAAGTCAGAGGAGCAACTTGAAAAACTTTCCCAATTCTCGGGTCAGTTTTTAGATGTTGTACAGGGGCTTGTTACGCTGAAATTATTTGGACAGGCAAAAAAGAAAAAAGAGGCGATTAAAGAGAGCAGTCTTCAATTTCGTGATGCGACAATGGAAATATTGAAGGTTGCTTTTGCTAATTCCTTCATGCTTGAGCTGATCTCCATGCTGAGTATTGGAATTGTGGCGCTCGAGATAGCACTTCAGCTCATTGTTTTTGATGGTATTACTTTTTTTACTGCATTTTTTGTATTAATTTTAGCTCCAGAATTTTACAGTTCATTTAAAGAACTTGGAACTGCCTTTCACAATGGACGCAGCAGTATGGGTGCGATGAATAAAATAGGAGAGGAATTAGAAAAAGAGGACCAGCCTGTAAGATGGGGGAAAGAACCATTAAATACAGACTTGCCACCTGAAATAAAATTGGAAAACCTGGCGTTTCAGTATGGGGAAAATCTATTTGAATTGAAAAATATCAACGCAGCTTTTGGCACCTTTTCCAAAGTGGCGATCGTTGGAAAAAGCGGATCAGGAAAAACGACTTTGCTGCATTTACTTGCAGGACTGCTTCCCTTGTCTTCAGGTAAGATAGCAGTGAATGGAAAAGACTTATCCAATTATCAAGAGCAGGGATGGTTTAATCAATTAAGTTATATCTCGCAAAATCCATACTTGTTTTCGGGGACAATAGAAGAAAACATTGCTATTGGCGGGAATGTGGAAGTTACCCGCACAGAGGTAGAAGAGGCCGCTGAAAAAGCTGGACTTGCTGACATGATAGCATCGCTTGCGGACGGCTATGATACGCTTATTGGTGAAGCCGGACGAGGACTTTCCGGGGGAGAAAAACAAAGGGTGGCTTTAGCAAGAGCTTTTATAAAAAAGCCATCTATTATTTTATTTGATGAGCCGACGACCGGCTTGGATCTTGGAACGGAGCGAATATTACAAGCTTCCATCGAAGCATTATCAAAGCATGCTACCGTAATTACTGTTGCCCACCGTTTGCATACGATTAAAGATGCTGATCAAATTCTTTTTCTGGATCATGGAGAGCTGCTTGCTGCAGGAACCCATGAGGCACTTTATCAAACGGTGCCAGCTTATCGGGATATGGTTTCCATCCAAAAAGGAGGGGAAGCAGAATGAAAGAAATCATGGTTGTTACGCGGCTTATGTTTATGGAAAAAAGGGATATTCTCATTTCAATCGTTCTCGGAATTACAGCAGGTCTTGCTGCAGTAGGGCTTTTTTCAGCAAGTGGTTATTTAATTTCAAAGGCTGCTTTAGAGACACCGCTATATGCATTAATCCTGCTAACCTCTACTGTAAAACTGCTTGGGTTCACTAGGGCGTTATCTCGTTATGCGGAAAGGTATTTTTCTCACCGCGCCACATTTACCATATTAAGTAATGTGAGAGTGGCATTTTTTGAAAGGCTGGAACGTGTAGTTCCGGGGATTTTTCAAAAATACCAAAGCGGTGATCTGCTTTCCAGAGTCGTAGGTGACGTAGAAAGTCTGCAGGATTATTTTCTGCGTGTGTTTTATCCTCCTATTGTGATGGCTATCGTATTTTTAAGCACTATTTTATTTACCATGTTCTTTTCTGTTTATACGGCTTTGGTGTTATTTATTGGTCTTATTTTCACAGGTTTTGTTCTCCCTGCATTGTTTACGGTGAAACAACGAAAACTGGATAGTCAGGTGAGAGCGGGAAGAGGAAAACTCTCGACGGATGTGACAGAGTTTTTGTATGGTTTTCGTGATTTAAAAATATATCAAAGACTGGAAGAGAAAAGAAAGCAACTTATGGGAACCTCAGAATCCTATTTGCATGAACAGAAAAAAGAAGGAAAAAATCTGCAGTTTAATGAAATGTTGATTACAATGGCTGGCTTTTTCATCACTTGGGTAGTTGTTGCGGCGGGAACCTATGCTGTAGCTGCAGGTCAGCTGGAAGGGGTGTTTCTTGCTATGCTGGTGATGCTTACCATTACCTTATTTGAAGATCCTTCCGTCATGGCAGGTGTCCCTGTTTATTTAAATGAAACGAAGCAGGCAACGAACCGGCTGCTTTCTGTGAGTCAGATAGAGGAAGCGGAAAAAGCTTCTCCGATGAATAGATTGAATGAAAAAGAAATAGCGATCAAAATGAACAATGTCAGCTTTACATTTCCGGGTGAATGGAGAAAAGCACTTGATGATGTATCGTTATCACTTCCCGCAGGTTCCAAAACAGCTATTGTAGGTCCAAGCGGCTCAGGGAAGTCTACCGTAGTTCAGCTTTTATTGAACATGTATGAAGCTGCACAAGGGGATATGCTAATCAATGGCAAGCCTATAGCATCCATCGATCAGGAAAATATTTGGCAAGCTGCGAATGTGGTGTTGCAGGAAAACCATTTTTTCTATGGAACCGTGAGGGAAAATTTGCAGTTAGCCGGAGATGATGTAACAGAAGAAGAGATGGAAAAAGTACTTGCCGATGTTCACCTTGAGAAGTTTTCGCTGGATGATCCTGTTTATGAAAAGGGGAGTAATTTTTCCGGCGGTGAAAAACAGCGGCTTGCTGTTGCAAGGGCTATGCTGAAAGGGAAATCACTTTGGTTATTGGATGAGCCAGTATCATCAGTTGATGCTATCACGTCAAAGGATATTTATGAGCAGCTGTTTAAGCAAAACAAGACAGATACGCTCGTGTTGATCAGTCATCAGCTAACAGGTTTAGAAGAAATGGATCAGATTATTGTAATGGAACAGGGACGTATCAGAGAAAGTGGCAGCTATTCGGAATTGATGGCGCAAAAAGGGTATTTTTATGAAATGCGAAGAATAGAAGATGATTTATTGTGAATCATGTTGGTCAGGCAAACGCCTGGCCTTTTTAAATGAAAAATTAAATATGTGTAAAAATAACGATATAATTATTAATATATTTAATTTAACTATTGATTTATTTTATTTAACCATCTATACTGATCATTAAGAAAGGACGATCTTAATGACTTATACCGTATTAAATACTTGTCCGGTTTGCAGCCATTCATTAAACGTGACTAAATTACATTGTCCTCATTGTCATACGACGATTGAAAATGATTTCGAACTATCCAAGTTTTCTTCCTTGTCCCAAGAACAGATGGAATTTATGGAGACCTTCATTGTGTCCAGGGGGAATATTAAGGAAGTGGAAAAAGAACTCGGCATTTCTTATCCGACTGTACGCGGAAAACTGAATGAGATTATTGACCTCTTAAGGCCGGAAAAGAAAAATGAACCGGCCCCAGCATCAACTCATACGAAAGCTCAGGTAATAAGCATGCTGGAACACGGGGAGATCACTTCACAGGAAGCGATAAAATTATTAAAAGAATAATAGGAAAGGGGATAGCGGCATGAGTGAAGAAATAAAAAGGGTGCTAAAAATGGTGGAGGAAGGAAAGATGAGTGGCGACGAAGCAGCAGAGTTAATAGAGGCGCTAAAGGAAAAGCCTGCAGTAAAAACGAAGTCACCTTCCAAATCGTATTTGGATAAAATGCTGAAAGTCAGAGTTTATTCAGACGATAAGGATCAAGTGAATGTGAATGTACCGGTACGGTTTGTCAGAACCATGCTCAGGCTGGGGCAAGGCATAGCCGGAAATGTACCAGCAGCCAAGGAATATGTTGCTGATATTGACATGGATGTCATCATTGAAGCCATTGATAATGAAATGGAAGGAAAAATTGTTGATATAAAGTCATCCACCGGGGAGATCGTTGCTGTATATATTGAGTAAAAAAAGGCACCACTGCTGGGTGCCTGGGATTGTGCTAAATGCCCGCCCCATTGTCAAAAATTCTGTGAGAATCTGTCCACTCAATGATGCGGTCGGCCTTTAAGTCCCTATTATAGGATTGGTCCTTAACAAAGATATGCACTTGTTCATCTGCAAGCGTCTCAAGTACGGCGGGTTTGTCATCTACATAGTAATCAAGTTTCAGCTCCTTGATGATATGAATTTTTTCTTCATCCTTCATGCCGTAATAGAAGCGGTCACCCCGGATAGGGAAGCCTCGGTCCTTCATCCACTTTTTTGTCCGCTCGCCGTGTTCGTGTGGTCTGGCGGTAATGTAATAAATTTGGTGTCCGTCCTTGTCCAGCTTTTGCAATGTTTCTACCGCTCCGGGAAAAGCTGGACAGTTGGTATAGTAGATTTCTTCCAAAGAACTTTCCCACATGTCTTTTCCTTCTGCATCGGTTAAACCGAACGGTTCATGGATCTCTACCCTGTTCAACCCCCTGAAAATATCTAATGGAACCTGCTTATTGAGCTTATTCTTATATATGTGGAAAGCGTGTTCCCTCAAGTTAATTAATGTATCATCAATATCAAAGCCGAATTTCATTTTATATCCCTCGATTAATTACTTTCGTTGTACATTGGATACCCAATGAATTTAAAATCCCTGCCGATCTTCTCAAAACTGGCATCCGTTAGTTCAATCGCTTCTTTCATTAATGCTATGCCTGATCCTTCCAAAAAGGTAGGTGCATCTTTTCCGCCGATGAGTTTTGGGGCGAAGTAAAGCACCACTTTATCAATTAAGTGATTTTCCAGAAATGAGGCATTTACATTGCCGCCGCCTTCGATAAATAAGGAAGAGATACCTTCTTCCCCTAACCGTTCAACGACTTCCATTGGATCAACCGATTTCCCGCTGCTTGTTTCTAATACCCTTACTCCCAGGTCTTCCAGTTTTTTTCGCTTATTCCGATCATGATTTTGACTGGTGAAAATCCAGGTTTCAGCTTGTTTATCGGTAACCAGCTGAAAGTCTAGCGGAATTTTCAAGGAAGAATCGAGTACGACCCTGAGCGGGTTTCTTCCATTAGGTATTCGTGCAGTTAAGGCAGGGTTGTCTTTCAAAACAGTGTTAATACCAACGAGAATGGCCATGTTTTCATGCCGCAGCTTATGGACATCCAGCCTTGCTTCCTCCGAGGTAATCCATTTACTGTTAAAAGCGTGACTGGCCACTTTGCCATCAAGTGTGATACCTGACTTTAATGTAACAAATGGCTTTTTCTTTACAATGTATTTGTTAAATACTTCATTCATTTTCCGTGAAGCTTCTTGCATAACGCCGGTGACCACTTCAACACCTGCACCCTGTAAAATTTCAACACCGCTGCCTGCTACTTTCGGATTTGGATCCAATGTGGCTATAACTGCCTTTTTAATACCTGCCTCAACAATTGCTTCAGCGCATGGACCTGTCCGTCCGTGATGAGAACAGGGTTCCAGTGTGACGTAAATTGTACCTCCGCGGGCAAGATCCCCAGCCATTCTAAGTGCATGAATTTCTGCATGTGGCTCTCCGGCTTTTAAATGTGTTCCCACACCAACAATCCGGTTTTCATTCACAATCACAGAGCCTACGAGCGGATTCGGGTCTGTCTGCCCTTTCATTGCCTGTGCATTGTTTAAAGCTATGTCCATATAAAACGCATGACTAGTCATTTGGGCATGTCCCCTCTGATTCGATATGACCGGATTTGGTGATTTTCGTCTCCAAATATTTTTTATTGTACTCGGAAATATCACCCCATAATGGTGTTCTTCCTGAAACAGACATACCTGAGTCCCTCAAGGCTGCCAGTTTATTCGGGTTATTAGTAATCAAGGTAACAGGCTTCGTACGCAATGTTTTTAATACGGTGATCGCATCATCATATTTACGCAAGTCATTTTCATACCCGAGGCTTTCATTTGCTTCCACCGTGTCGTAGCCATTTTCCTGTAATACATAAGCCATTGCTTTGCTGAATAAACCAATTCCACGCCCTTCATGATTGGCCAGATAAAATAATGCACCTGTCCCGTGTTCCTTAATCTTTTTCATGGATTCTTTCAGCTGAAAACCGCAATCACAGCGCTTGCTTCCAAAAATATCTCCGGTATGACAGATGGAGTGCAATCTGATTAACGCATCGTCTTCCTTTTCAAAGTCTCCATAGACCAGCACACTGGACTGCTGGTATTCAGAGAGGTTGGCTGAAGCCAGATTGTCTATTATCTTCTCGTAGTCCTCTGTTACTTCATCATAATTCAGCCAGCAGTACCATTTGAATACAACTGTTTCTCCATATAGATTAACGGGCAGCTGGATTGGCCCGACTAAATATATCGCACTTCCATTATTTTTGATTAATTGTATTTTGTCCTTCAAAACGGAAAACACATGTGATTCAAGTTTGGGATGTCCCATTTTGTCGACTCCTTTCACTTACGTCTTCTTAGTATAATGAAAAATGGGATTATCATCAATTTATCTTTCTTGGGTATTGTGCTTTCCTCGTGAATACGTGGATTTTAGTTGTGTAGGGTAATTAAAAATACTGTTGGTGGTTTAAATCAAAAAAGAATAAAATATTTCAATAGAATATATCGAAATATTTTCTTCTTAAAGTATATTAGTTTTTTATCATTAACCAGCAATCTGGATCAAGTTTTTTAAGACGTTCTGTAGCAATATAATATATACTGTGCTGTTCTTTTGATTTATGTGTCTATTTTGAATTTCTAAAACCGACAGCTAAGACATAAAAGTTTCCAGACATTTCATTATAATGATATAGAAATCTCATGTTTGGTTTTACTTGCAGGGGAGGGTTTTCGTCAGAAAAGAATTTGTATTCATTCCACCCTGTTAAATCATATTGGAGCTTCCGGCTTGGGTGAATCGGATTGTTTTTAGCTTAATTGTAATAAGGAATAGAGTGTGTAAATCGTTTCAAAATCATCGAATTGTTCAGCGATTACTGGTAAATCCAAGTCAACTAATTCCTGATGCCAAAATTCATTCTTGATATTCATTTTTGTTCCTGCTTACTTTGCACTGTATTTCTTTACAACTAATACTTTCATTACTAGTTTCCGGCAGATAAATATCCTCTTGTTCTAATCCGTTATTGGGGATTTCCTCCATGTCTTTTTCACGTCTGTTTGAATGTTGGGTCAACAGCTTGCATGTCCTGTTCTGTCTGAAATTGCTGTTTTGGTATTCGGTATCCTTTTCGCTCCACTTTACCGGGACTATTG
>Ga0079225_10001020_pt1 | contig 15607 bp, 13 predicted proteins | sample Poulit2012_FD_76344 | JGI IMG/M metagenome (GOLD analysis project Ga0079225, IMG submission 76344) | Agricultural soil microbial communities from Georgia to study Nitrogen management - Poultry litter 2012 | ecosystem: Environmental > Terrestrial > Soil > Agricultural land | place: USA: Georgia... | reverse complement strand
CATAAATTGTTTAGCAAAACTTTTACTTCCCTCTAATAGGGCGGCCTCTTTTGTTGGCGCAAATATGTTTAAATTTTCCTCATGAAAACGATTCGCAATTCCAGCATTTAAAGGATTTTCTGGCCCAACAATCGTCAGATCAATCTGCTTATTCTTCGCAAAAGTGACAAGTTCATCAATTGCCATTTCATCGATCGAAACACATGTGGCAATTTGCTCCATCCCCCCATTTCCTGGGGCAGCATATATTTTTTTCACTCGTTCACTCTCGTTTAAATGAATCGCTAAACTATGTTCTCGACCACCACGACCAACGATTAAAATGTTCATTAACCGATCCCTCGCTTTTATTTAATGTTTAAAATGGCGCATATTCGTAAAGACCATGGCAATATTATATTGATCACAAACAGCAATTGAATCAGCATCTCGTTTTGAGCCACCGGGTTGAATAATCGCTGTAATACCTGCTTTAGCTGCTGCTTCAACGGTATCTGGCATAGGGAAAAACGCATCAGACGCTAAAACAGAACCTTTTGCTTTTTCACCGGCTTGTTCAAGCGCAATATGTGCGGCACCAACACGGTTCATTTGCCCAGCGCCAATACCAATCGTCTGTCCATTCTTCGCTAAAACAATCGCGTTTGACTTCACATGTTTGACCGCTTTCCAACTAAACAAAAGATTAGCTCGTTCATCCTCTGTTGGCTTTCTCTTTGTTGGATATGACAGATTATTTTCTACTAGTTTTCCAGCATCATTTGTTTGGATCAATGTACCACCATTCAGTGACTTCAATTGATGATATGGCAATTGGTTTTCATCCAATGGTAAAGTTAGTAAACGAATGTTTTCTTTTTGTTGTAAAATGGCTAATGCTTCCTTTGTAAAGGTAGGCGCAATGACGATTTCTAAGAAAATTTCATTAAGTTGCTCAGCTGTTTGCTGATCAACCTCTCGATTACATGCGACAATTCCGCCAAAAATTGAAACAGGATCAGCTTCATAAGCTTTCTGGAAAGCTTGGTGAATATTATCCCCAATTCCTATGCCACATGGGTTCATATGTTTAACAGCCACCGCTGCAGGTTCATCATATTCACGAACGATTGCTAAAGCTGCTTCAGCATCTTGGATATTATTATAAGATAATTCTTTACCATGTAATTGGGTGGCATTTGTCAAACTACTCGCAACAGCAAGTGGTTCTTTATAAAAAGCTGCTTGTTGATGGGGATTTTCCCCATAACGTAATGTTTGAACTTTTTCATAAGTAACCGAATATGTTTCGGGAAACGATTCATTCGTTCGTTTAGTAAAGTATTGAGCAATTAAAGTATCATATTGGGCAGTATGTCGAAATACTTTGGCAGCTAATTGTTCACGTAGATCTACATTGACAGAATCATTTTTTAAAGCTGTTAACACTTGATCATAATCAGCTGGGTCTACGACTGGCAAAACGGCTTCATAGTTTTTAGCTGCTGCCCGCAACATTGCCGGGCCACCGATATCTATGTTCTCAACGATCTCATCATGTAATGCCGCTTCTTTGGCTAATGTTTCTTTAAACGGATATAAATTAACGACAACAAGGTCAATCGGTGAAATGTCATTTGCCTCTAACTCAGTTGCATGAGCTTCATTATTCTTTTTTGCTAATAATCCCCCATGAATTTTTGGATGTAGTGTCTTTACACGACCATCTAAAATTTCTGGAAAATCGGTAACCTCATCAACAGCGGTTACTGGAATATTTGCATCTTCTAAAACAGTTAATGTACCACCTGTAGAAATAATTTCATAATTTAATGCCTTTAATCCTTCGGCAAAAGGGACTATTTGGTCTTTATTTGATACGCTTATTAAAGCTCGTTTACTCAAGACAATTGGCTCCTTTCAATATTTTGCTTAATCGTGCTCATTTTTCAATAATTGACGAATCGTATTTGGGTAAAGTTTATGTTCAATCGCTTGAATTTTTTCTGTTAATGACGCTAATGTATCATCATTGGCAATCGGAACTGTTTGTTGCGTAATCACAGGCCCTGTATCCATTCCGGCATCGACATAATGAATGGTGACACCAGTTTCTTGGACACCGGCTCTTAAAGCTTGTCCAATGGCGTCTAGACCAGGAAATTCTGGTAAAAGAGATGGATGAATATTAATGATTCGCCCTTCAAATTCATTAAGTAATGTTGGACCAAGCAATCGCATATAACCGGCTAAAATAATCCAATCCACATTGTTTGCCATTAATTGTTCAACAATTTCTTGTTCATAAGCCGTACGGTTTTCATAGTCTGTTACATTAAAAACAAATGTTGGTGTGTTATATTTAGTCGCTTTTTCAATGACTGTTGCACCTGGTTGGTCACAAACGAGTAACACAACTTCACATGGTAGATCTTCTGCTTCCATAATCGCTTCATAATTACTCCCAGTACCGGAAGCAAAAACAGCGATCCGTTTTTTATTCATGCAAAGTGCACTCCTTCTTCACTGATGACTTGACCAATGATCGTTGCCTGTTCTCCTTGTGATTCTAGAACATCTAAAGCTTGCTCTGCATCAGATGGATTGACAACAAGTGCCATACCAATTCCCATATTAAATATCCCGTACATTTGTTTTGTTGTAATATCGCCATGTTCTTGAATGAATGGAAAAATTTCAGGCACTTTCCAAGCCGATTGGTCAATTTGAACCCCTAGCCCATCACGTATCATACGGGGGAAATTTTCATAAAATCCACCACCTGTAATATGGGCAATACCTTTGATGGGTAATGAGTTAAGAACAGCGTGCACTTGCTTCGCATAAATTTTCGTCGGCTCTAAAACAATATCACCTAATGGGCGAGAAAGTCCTTTATAAGTTTTGCTTAAATCAAAAGATTCGATCACTTGACGGACAAGTGAATAGCCATTCGAATGAATCCCACTTGATGGCAAGCCGATAATTACATCACCTGTTTCGATTGACTCACCCGTAATAAGATTTGCTTTTTCCGCAACTCCTACGGCAAAACCGGCTAAATCATATTCATTTTCTTGATACATTCCGGGCATCTCAGCTGTTTCGCCGCCAATTAAAGCGGCACCCGATTGGACACAGCCTTCTGCGACACCAGAGACAATTTGTTCGATAACTTCTGGATCATTTTTTCCACAGCCAATATAATCTAAGAAAAATAACGGTTGAGCCCCTTGAGCAACAATATCGTTCACACACATAGCGACTAAATCTATTCCAAGCGTATCGTGTTTATCCATCGCAAAAGCTAACATGAGCTTTGTACCAACTCCGTCTGTCCCTGACACGAGGACAGGTTCTTTATAATTTAAGTTCGTCAATTCAAATAAACCGGCAAATGATCCGATCCCGCCGAGCACTTCTTCACGACTCGTTTTTGCAATATGCTTTTTCATTCGTTCAACCGCTTCATAACCTTTCTCGACATCGACACCGGCTTTTTTATAAACATCAGACATGACTTTACACACGCTCCCATTTCAGCCATCATATAATTTATGGCGATGTTAAATCTTTTTCATACGTTACTGCATAATTTCCCGTAAAACAGGCATCACAAATGCCTTGGTTAATCGACTTTTCTTGGACAATGGCCCGCTCCATTCCTTCTTGGGAAAGAAACGCTAAACTATCAGCCCCTAATATTTCCTGCATCTTTGCAACTGAATGGTTCGCTGCAATGAGTTCTTCACTTGTTGACATATCAATACCATAATAACAGGGGTATTGAATAGGTGGTGATGAAATTCTCACATGGACTTCTTTGGCGCCTGCTTCACGTAACATACGAACAATTCGTTTACTCGTTGTCCCACGAACGATCGAATCATCAATCATCACGACACGTTTCCCTGCGACAATACCTCGTACAGGTGAAAGCTTCATTTTAACGCCTTGTTCACGTAACTCTTGTGATGGCTGGATAAACGTGCGACCAACATAGCGATTTTTAATGACCCCCATTTCATAAGGAAGGCCAATTGATTCTGCATAACCAATAGCAGCTGAAATACTTGAATCGGGAATTCCTGTGACAACATCCGCATCAACGGGTGCCTCTTTTGCCAATTCATAACCTGTTCGCTTGCGAGCGGCATGAACATTCACATGGTTGAGATCACTGTCAGGTCGAGAAAAGTAGACATATTCCATCGCACACATTTTTCGTTGTTCACGTAAGGCAAAACGAGTTGATTGAATACCATCTTTACTAATGGTTAACAGTTCACCAGGTAATACTTCTCGCTCAAACGTTGCCCCGATAATATTAAAAGCACATGTTTCTGAAGAGACAACATATGCATCCCCCAGACGTCCAACAGAAAGCGGGCGAATACCATGTGGGTCAAGGGCAACATACATTTTATCTTCGGTTAAAATTAAAAAGGCATAAGCACCGACAAGTTGCTGAAGTGCTGCAACAATTGCCGCTTCAGTCACTCGTTTACTTTGACGTTTCATCAAATGGGCTAAAATTTCTGTATGTGCGGTTGTTTGTAAAATACTACCAGAGTCTTCAAGTTGATGACGTAAGTGATAGGCGTTCATAATATTGCCGTTATGTGCTAAGGCCACACTACCTGATTGGGACCGAAACAACATCGGTTGAACATATTCCACCGTTTCTTCGCCATCATTCGCATTACGAACATGACCAATCGCTGTTTGACCCGTAATTTTTTCAAAGGGTACACGCTTAAAAACGTCATTGACTAAGCCAAGGTCACGGCGTAAACGTAACACTTCACCATTACTTGTCACTAACCCTGCACCATCTTGGCCTCGATGTTGTAAGGCGTGTAAACCGTAATACGTAATTTCTGCTGCTTTTTCATGATTCCATATGCCGAATAATCCGCCCTCTTCATTCATTTGTTCTCTGATAGAATGCATGGGATACTTTGCCTCCATAAATCATTTAATTTTTTGACAGACTCATTGAGCACGACTGCTTGATTGTGATGAACTGTAAATGTCGCATCCGTTGTCACTTCTCCCAACTTTATCGCATCTTTAACAAGCGATTCAAAAGCTTTTTTGTTTTCTGGTTTAATCGAAACAATCATCCGTGATTGGGTTTCACTGAAAAGTTCAATAGTTGCATCACCTTCAACCGTTAATGATATTCCTAAATTTTCACTTGAATTGATGGCTCGAGCTAAAGCGACAGCTAAGCCACCTTTGGAAATGTTATAGGCTGATTGAACGAGCCCCTTTTGAATCGCTTGTAACAATTGATGTTGCCGTTCCTTTTCAATTTGCAAATTAATTGTTGGAACTTGTCCTTCATATGTGCCTGTTAATAATTTTTGTAATTCACTTCCACCAAATTCAGCTTCTGCTTTCCCAATCACATAAACAAGGTCACCTGCTGCTTGAAAATGACTTGGTGTGAGATGTTCGAGCGATTCATGTAGACCAACCATCCCAATAATTGGTGTCGGGAAAACGGCTCCATGTTTCGACTGGTTATATAGTGACACATTACCACTAACAACAGGTGTTTCTAGTGTGCGACATGCGTCACTAATGCCTGCAATACTTTGTTCCATTTGCCAAAATATTTCTGGATCTGTTGGATTTCCATAATTCAAACCATCTGTTAAACCTAATGGACGAGCTCCTGAGCAAACGAGTTCTCTGGCCGCTTCAGCTACAGCAATTTTTCCACCATTTTTCGGATCCAAAAAGACGTAGCGGGAATTACCGTTCGTAACAGCAGCAACGGCCTTCTCATGCCCCGGAATTTTTACCGCACCTGCACCTAAGTTTGGTGGTATCACTGTTTGTCCTTGGGCATTCGTATCAAATTGCTCGTAAATCCAACCCTTTTGCGCAATCGTCGGCTGCTCTAAAAGTTGTTTTAATATTTTTGTGTAATCATCAATTGTCGGTATAAAAGGTTCCATTGTTTGAAATGATTTAAAATAAGGTGCTTCTTCTGATGGCATCTGATACACCGGTGCATCTTCATCTAAATTATCGACAGGAATGTTCGCCATCACTTCACCGTTATGAACGATGCGAAACATTTTTTCCTCGATCACTTCGCCAATTGCACAGGCATGAACATCGTGTCGTTTGAAAATATCGATGATCTCATCTTCACGACCCTTTTTAACGACGAGTAACATGCGTTCTTGTGATTCAGATAACATAATTTCATAAGCGTTCATATTTTTTTCTCGTAAAGGAACATGATCTAAATTTAACTCAACACCTGTTCCTGAACTACTCGCCATTTCACTAGCAGAAGATGTTAAACCTGCCGCCCCCATATCTTGCATACCGATGAGTGCATCTGATTGAACGACTTCTAAACAAGCGTCGATTAATTTCTTTTCAATTGTCGGATCACCAATCGCAACTGATGATGTATGTTCATCGCCTTCATCGATCTCATCGGATGAAAACGTCGCTCCATGAATACCATCTTTTCCTGTATCTCGGCCGGCATAAATGACAACATTACCGATGCCTTCAGCGATCCCTCGTTGAATATGTTCTTGGTCAATTAATCCGATACACATCGCATTCACAAGGGGACTTTCATCGTAACTATCATCAAATTGAACTTCCCCGGCGATTGTTGGTACTTCTAAAGTGTTTCCGTAATGGGCCATCCCACGGATAACTTCTTTAAATAAATATTTGTTACGTTCTGATGTTAATTCTCCGAAGCGTAAAGAATTTAATAACGCGATTGGGCGAGCCCCCATTGAGAATACATCACGGACAATTCCGCCGACACCGGTTGCCGCTCCTTCAAACGGTTCAACAGCTGAAGGACTATTATGGCTTTCCATTTTAAAAACGACAGCCTGTCCATCACCAATATCTACGACACCTGCTCCTTCACCAGGCCCCATAATAACGTGTCGTCCTTCGGTTGGAAATTTACTTAAGAGTGGTTTTGATGTTTTATAACTGCAATGCTCTGACCACATAACGGAAAATATGCCTGTTTCTGTATAATTTGGATAGCGTCCTAATACATCTTTCGCCATTTGATATTCTTCATCACTTAATCCCATGTTTCGATAAAGTTTTTCTTGTTCAATTCGCTTTGGGTCAATATTATGAACCATAAAAATCCTCCTCATTGTCACACGTGTTAAAACTTATGCCTGTTAATCGTCTAAACCGATTCGTGCGAATATTTTATCAACATTTTTTAAATGATACGTTTCGTCAAAACAGTCTGTAATTTCATCTTGTGATAAATGCTTTGTAATAGTTGGATCATTTTCGACAAGTGTTTTGAACGATGTTTGCTTTTCCCAAGCCTCCATTGCTTTTGGTTGGACGAGATCATAAGCATCTTCTCTGACAACACCCGCTTCAATAAGTGCGAGTAAAACACGTTGTGAAAAAATGAGTCCATGTGTCACATGCATATTTTCTTTCATTCGTTCAGGGTAGACGGTTAAGTTTTTCATAATGTTTGTGAACCGATTTAACATGTAATTAAGTGCGATCGTTGCATCAGGTAAAATAATTCTTTCAGCAGATGAATGGGAAATATCACGTTCATGCCAAAGGGCAACATTATCATAAGCTGTCGACATATGGCCTCGAATGACTCGGGCCATTCCAGTCATATTTTCCGAGCCGATCGGATTTCGCTTATGAGGCATGGCTGATGAGCCCGTTTGACCTGCCGCAAAAAATTCTTCAACTTCACGAACTTCTGTTTTTTGTAAGCTACGAATTTCAACAGCCATTTTTTCAATCGATGTTGCGATTAATGCGAGTGTTCCGATATATGCTGCATGGCGGTCACGTTGTAAGGTCTGTGTAGAAACTGGTGCAGCTTTTAAGCCGAGATTTTCACAAACATATGCTTCAACATATGGATCGATATTGGCATAAGTTCCAACAGCTCCTGAAATTTTCCCATAGGCGACATGATCGGCCGCTAATTCAAAGCGCTCTAAATTTCGTTTCATTTCTTCATACCATAGCGCAACTTTTAAACCAAATGTCGTTGGCTCCGCATGAACACCATGTGTACGCCCCATCATCACTGTATGTTTATGTTCAATCGCCCGTTTCTTTAAAATATCGATAAATCGTTGTAAATCTTTTCGTAAAATATCGTTCGCCTGTTTCAATAAATAGGATAGTGCAGTATCAACAACGTCTGTTGATGTTAATCCATAATGTATCCATTTTCGTTCATCACCTAATGATTCAGAAACTGAACGAGTAAAAGCAACAACATCATGTCTTGTTTCTTGCTCAATTTCATAAATACGATCAATATCAAATGAAGCATTTTTTCGTATTTTTTTGACGTCTTCTTCAGGGACAATCCCTAACTCACTTAATGCTTCACAAGCGAGTATTTCAACTTCTAACCAAGCATCATATTTATTTTCTTCTGTCCAAATCGAGCCCATCTCTTCACGTGTATATCTTTCGATCATTGGTTGATTCGCTCCTCAAAATCTGTCGTTAATTGTCGTAAATCTTTTTTCTGTTCGTGAACAAATGTTACGTGACCCATTTTTCGTTTTTCTTTCGCTTCAGCCTTACCGTATAAATGAACATATGGTGCCCCGAGTGTTGGCATTATCGTTAATAATGGCTCTAAATGCTCACCTAAAACATTAATCATCTGTGCATTTTGCAATAACTTGATCGGCGCTAAAGGTAAATGACAAATTGCTCGAACGTGTTGGGCAAATTGATCAATTGAACATGCTTCAATCGTATAATGACCCGAATTATGGGGGCGTGGTGCCATTTCATTCACATAAATATTTTCCCCTGCCACGAACATTTCAATCGCAAACGTTCCAACAACTTCCATACCATGTGCAATTTTCTTCGCTATGTCTAATGCTTGCTTTTCAACCGTTTCAGAAATGTTTGCGGGTACTGTCGTTTTATAAAGAATATGGTCACGATGTTCATTTTCCGCAATCGGGAAACATTCAATCTCACCTGCCAATGTACGTGTTAATACGACAGATACTTCCCGATCAAAGGTAATCCATTGCTCGGCAATACATGGTGAATTTTCTTGAACAAAAGTTATGGCCTCATCTCGCTGGGCAACGGAATCTATTTTTAGCTGACCTTTTCCATCGTAACCCCCACGTGTTGTCTTAATAACAACTGGATAGTCAAGCTCGTTTAACGCATGTTCTGTTGACTTTTCGTCTGTCACAATATGAAAAGGTGCCACAGGAACATTTAATTGATCAAGTAATGTTTTTTCCTGTTCACGATCTTGGGTAATTTTTAGCGCATAAGCCCCTTGTGGAAGTTTTCTTTGTTGCTCAATATATGTCGCTGCTTGTAGATCAACATTTTCAAATTCATATGTCACAACATCGCTCATTTCAGTCAATTCTTTAATGCCTGCCATATCATCATAAGACGTTACAATATGATGATCAGCGACTTGGGCGGTTGGACAGTTTGGGGTTGGATCTAAAACAGCAATGTTATAACCCATATACTTTGCTGATAATGCCATCATGCGACCGAGTTGTCCCCCACCGATAATGCCAATTGTTTTCCCTGGTAAAATGGAGCAAATTTCCTTATTTTTTGGCAAGGTCATCCCTCATTTCTTGAACGTTTGCTTGCATATTTTCACGATATTCATTAAGTTTATGAGCAATTTGCTTATCAAACGTACTTAATACTTGTGCCGCAAACAAGCCCGCATTCGTTGCTCCCGCTTTTCCAATCGCCATTGTTGCGGTAGGAACACCACCTGGCATTTGGACAATCGATAATAATGAATCAATACCATTTAATGCACGACTTTGGATCGGAACGCCAATCACAGGTAATGTTGTTTGTGAGGCTATCATTCCTGGTAAATGGGCTGCCCCACCAGCGCCGGCAATAATTACTTTAATTCCTCGTTCTCTTGCTTGTTTCGCATAGGTGAACATCACATCAGGTGTGCGATGTGCTGAAATAACATCTTTTTCATAAGTAATATTTAGTTCATCGAGCACTGAACAAGCATGTTCCATTGTTTCCCAATCCGAAATACTTCCCATGACAATACCGACTTGGACCATTACAATCACTCTTTCATTGCAAGTTATCGTATCTTCATCCCATGAAAAAACTATTCATGCTCTCTTAAAAACACCATGAGAGAAGATGAATAGTTTGCTAAGACATTTTTTAACAAATATCAGTCAATACTGTTATCTTTCATCTTCCCTCATAGTCTAACATTTACGGTGTTAGGTAGAAACTTTCAGCCAGATTCTGAATATATATGAGGTTATTTTAATTACTTTTAGCTTAACAAATTCATTTTATTAAATCCAATTAAATGCGAACGATTATGTGAATTATTTGTTTAATGTTCGTGTTTTGTGTTTTAATCGTTTATTTATTACTAAAATTTCTATAAAAAATAAGCGAACAACAACACAATTAAGTTTTCGATTCATTTTTTCGCTTGCGATATAAACGACCACGCCGAACTTGCTTCACCCAAAATCCACCATGAATATGTTTTGGTTCATAAGAAATAATAAAAGCTTTCGGATCAATCGATTGAATCGTTTCATAAAGTTGTAACTCATATTTTCTTGGAGTTAAAATTTGCATCGATAAACGATCGCCATCCATTCCATAAGAAAACCAACTTGTCACGCCATATCCTTTGTCACGTAATTTTCGTGTAAATGCAATATCCGGATTTGATGAAACGACATTTACAGTAATATAGCCAAGGGCAAGTTTTTCTTCAATTTTCATCCCAATAACAACCCCGATCCCATAACCGAGGGCATAAGCGACAATATTTTGGATCTCATTTAAATTTTCTAAAACGAGTCCAAGCCCGATAATATATACGACAACTTCAAACATGCTTACAATAGCTGCGGCATAGCGGCGACCTTTCATCGTTAAAATCATTCGCATCGTAAAAAATGATACATAAACAATGTTGATTACTAAAATAATTATAACGACAATATATGCATTGCTTAACAACTTATCCCCTCCAAACGTACGCCACAAAGCGACTCACTCTAATCATGTATAAAAAGTGATAAAAGAGACTGCTCATAGGTTTTCCTATAAGCAACCTCTCTAATCAACATTACCCTTATTCATTTGGTCCATAAACTCGTCTTTTGATGTCGCGTTCTCGACCTCGTAAACGATTATTTAATGTTCGTTTCCAATTTGGTGCAAGTAAGTCCACCGAAGCGAGTTCTTCAGTTAATTTTAAATCATCTTTATAAACGTGCATCGCTTCATTCGCTGCCGCAATTGTCCATTCTGGATATGGACGCTCGATTAGCTCAAAGTCAATCCGGGAAATGATATGTCCTTCTTCAAGCACACGAAAATACCAACCTGTTCGTCCGGTATTTTGAATGCGTAATGCCAAATCTTTTATGCGATGTCTTCTTGCCGGTCGCCAGCACGGTTGTCGCGGTTGAGACACTTGAATGATGGCATCACCTAATTTATACGTATCTCCAATACAGACGGAATACTCATCCATTTCTAAAACAGCTAAATTTTCCCCCATGCCACCAATATCAATGTCAATATTTAATTCTTTTTGCCATAATTTGTAATGTTTAATCGGATAAGCAAATAATGCTTTTTCTGGTCCCCCGTGATTTTTCTTATCTCCTTGCTCATCACCTGTAAGACCTGTTTTACTTAACCAAATTTGTTCTTCTGTTGGCTCTTTAAAAATACCTGTTGACCATTCACGATCCATCGGGTCTTTAGCCTCAGGATCACCGAGTGTTTTAACTTTACCTGTAAAAACTTTATATACAAAAGGTTCGTACATAATAGCACCATCTTTCTTCTGTATGATATAGTAGTAGCACACTTACTTTATAGTTTACTTGATTTTACTTAAAATGAAAAATTTACCGGATACATATAAATTTTGGAGGGATTGAATCATGACAAAACAAGTAGCAACATTTGCAGGTGGTTGTTTTTGGTGTATGGTAAAGCCATTCGACGAGTGGGATGGTGTGATTGAAGTTATTTCCGGATATACGGGTGGCCATACAAAAAATCCAACTTATGAACAAGTTAAAGCAGGAAAGACAGGTCATTACGAAGCGGTGCAAATCACATTTGATCCTGCCGTTATATCATATGAAACAATTGTGCAAGTTTTTTGGCAACAAATTGACCCGACTGATGCTGGTGGACAGTTTCATGATAGAGGTGACTCCTATCGAACAGCCATTTTTTATCATTCGGATGAACAAAAACAAATCGCCGAACGATCAAAAGATCAATTAAAAAATAGTGGTAAATTTTCTAAGCCGATTGTGACAGAAATTTTACCCGCCAAAACATTTTATCCAGCTGAAGATTATCATCAGGATTTTTACAAAAAAGATCCAGACGTCTATGAAGAAGACCGTCGAAAGTCTGGACGTGATGAATTTATCCAAAAATATTGGCAAGATTAAGGTGGGGGTAATTTGCCACGTCAACAATCATTAATTCCATTAAAAACATTATTATTTTCATTTCATGCGACAAATACGATTATGATTAGCTTTTTACCGTTATATTTAGCATTTAAAGGCTTAAATGGTACCGAAATCGGTTGGGTACTAGCCGTTGGGCCATTAGCATCGATTATTTCTCAGCCTGTGTGGGGTTATTTAAGTGACAAATATAAAACGGTTAAATGGATGATTGTCATATGTATAATCGGTCTTATATGTAGCAGTTTAATCTTTTTCCAAATGGAACATTTGCAAACCATTTTACTTGTTGGCGCCATTTTGTATTTCTTTTCATCACCTGTTGGCGCGCTTGCTGATAGTTTAGGACAACGTCAAGCGGATGATTTAAACGTCTCATTTGGGACGATTCGAACATGGGGTTCACTTGGCTTTGCGGTGTCCGCTTTACTCATCGGTGAATTACTTGAACAAATTGGGATTCAATATATGGTTTGGCCGTATGTAATCATTGGCTCATTCGCTTTACTCATCTCCTTTCGTTTAGCGGATGTTCATGTTGATACAACACCGATTCGCTTAAGTGATGTTCGTAAACTGCTTCAAAATAAATCGTTTGTTATATTTTTATTATTAATGATGTTTTTAACAATTACGCACCGGACAAATGACAGCTTTATCGGTTTATATATGACAAGTATTGGTGGAAGTGAAAAATTAGTTGGACTTGTTTGGTTTGTTGGTGTGATAAGTGAAGCAGCCGTTTTTGCCTTAGGAGCATTTTGGTTTCGCAAGTTTCCTTCACTTGTGTTTGTCATCATCGCCGGTTTATTGTATACGATTCGTTGGTTTTTATATGCGACATTTGCTGACCCTGTCATCATTATTATTTTACAAGTATTACATGGGTTAACATTTGGTGTTTTTTATTTAGCGGCCTTTGATTTTATTACCCGAGCAATTCCTAAGCTTTTACAATCAACAGGCCATTTAATTTTTTATTCAGTTTTTTTCGGGGTTTCAGGCATTATCGGTTCCGTTAGTGGTGGTTTCATATTCGAACATTATTCTGGAAATATGCTTTATTTTCTAAACGGCTGTTTAGCGCTCGTTGGTACGATTAGTTTTGTTATTTTTTACGTTCGACAAAAACGCACAGCCATGTAAATGAGTCATTTCTATTTAAAGTATATTAATATACAAAATTGTTAATGAGTGAGGCGAATTTCAATGGCGAAAAACTTTATTCCCTTTACAAAAGCGACCAATCATGAGAAGAAAATTTTACAACAACATAAAAAATGGTACGAAAAAATTTATGTAAGTCCCCAGATTGAAATTGGCAATACTCACTATCAAATATTGCGGACAGCCCGTTTGTTTGGTCAAATGAATTTACGTAAAATTGTTGTCTTTACAAAAGCTGGTGAAGTCATAAAGGATTCTGAAATAACAAAGGATGTTTTTAAGGTTTATACATACTTTCATTACTTAAATGCTTTTACAAAAGATATTATCGCAGACAGCAAGCGAGATGGACAAAAACAATTTAAACTATTAATCACATCAATTAAAGATATTATTGACCATTTAACAGAAAAAGTTGAAGAAGCAGAGCTTGAAGCACTAAATAATCACTTGGAGTATTACTATGAATCACAGAAGCTTGTTGATGAAGTGGATGCCGCCGCTAAAAAGTATATACAAGTTAAAGGGACGTTAAATGGTTTGAAGCCCCAAGCGACGATCGATGATTCACTCAAAGCCAAACTTAAAGAAGCATTGTACGAACGCGAAAACAAACGAGGTCAATTAGAAGCCATGATGTTGGAAAATAGCTTAAATACAAGTCCAACAATTAAGCAAATATTAACAAAAGAGTCGTATAAGGCGTACGTGAAAAATAAAGAAAGCATTGAACGTGTCGTTAAAGAGGCCGATTACACAAAATATTTATCTTATCATTTAATCCAGGTTGGCGAATCGGATTGGGCATTTGATAAACAGTCACTCGAATTAAATAAGGGAGAGTTTACGGTAGAAAAATATATTGATGAACTTAGAAATAAAAATTTAGGAGAAATTTTCATCAAAACAAATATTACCATTTTAATGCAGGATCATTGGCTATTCTCAGCTACGCAACAAAACATTCAGAATCCTTAATGAGGTTCATTTTTAAAAACAGATTGACCACATAATAATATGGGCCAATCTGTTTTCGTTAGTATTAGTTTAAGAAAATAAAGTAAAGTAAGAAAATGACGAACATCCCGTACATAATGGGGTGAATTTCTTTACCTCGTCCTTTTAAAATCATCGTAATTGGATAAAACACAAATCCAATTGCAATTCCTGTCGCAATACTATACGTTAAAGGCATTGTAGCAATCGTTAAAAAGGCAGGAACGGCAATTTCAAATTGATCCCAATCGATATTTTTTAACGTCGTAGACATTAATACACCAACAATAATTAATGCCGGCGCTGTTACCTCAGATGTTACAACACTTAAGAGCGGTGAGAAAAACAAGGCAAGTAAGAAAAAGCCTGCTGCAACAACGGCCGTAAAGCCTGTTCGACCACCGACACCAACACCGGCGGTCGATTCAACATATGCTGTTGTTGTTGACGTTCCAACAACCGCACCTGTAACCGTTGCTGCTGAATCCGCAAATAATGCTCGACCTGCACGAGGTAATTTATTATCTTTCATTAAGCCAGCTTGTGAAGCAACGGCTACTAGAGTACCCGCTGTATCAAAGAAATCAACAAACAAAAACGTTAAAATAACAACGAGCATTTGTAAAGTGAAAATATCCCCAAAATTTGCAAATGCTTTTCCAAACGTTGGTGCTAAGCTAGGAACCTCACCAACAACCCCACTAATCCCTGTCGGTGCTGCGATTAATCCTGTCATAATACCAACGATTGATGTAATGATCATCCCATAAAAAATACCGCCGCGAACATTTAAACTTAATAAAACAACAGAAATAAACACACCAAATACGGCTAATAAAACATATGGTGATGTTAAATCACCTAAAGCTAACAATGTCGCTTCATCACCGACAATAATCCCTGCATTTTGGAAACCGATAAAGGCGATAAATAATCCAATT